>Ga0209191_1001032_pt1 | contig 19192 bp, 21 predicted proteins | sample S_130626_EF_Meta_FD_187320 | JGI IMG/M metagenome (GOLD analysis project Ga0209191, IMG submission 187320) | Freshwater microbial communities from Lake Simoncouche, Canada to study carbon cycling - S_130626_EF_MetaG (SPAdes) (version 2) | ecosystem: Environmental > Aquatic > Freshwater > Lake ...
AGTTAAATACTGCTATGACAACTACACACTGGGCTGATCGCAGCCGAAACTGGGGGCGTAATGGTCCCCCATTACAACCAAATCAAGAAATCATAGACTGCTTTGCCAGTCTAGTTCCATTATCCGCCAACATCCTACTTATGGGCGTGACCCCTCAGATTGCAGAAGCATATACCCATGTCACAGCAGTTGAGCGAGAACCTGCTATGATCGAACGTGTATGGCCGGGCAACTCAGAAACCAAACGTGCTATATTGGACAATTGGTTAACTGTGGACTTGCCCGAAAATCACTATGATGGTATAATAGGTGATGGCAGCATCAACATGCTTGATCTTAAAGATGTTGAGTTTATGTTGAACAAGGCTAAGAAATTATTACGGCCAGGTGGAGTATTTGCTTGCCGTATGTTTACTCGTCTAGATGAACCTATAACTAAAGAACGTCTACACGCAGAAGCGGCTAACCCCACTGTGAACTTCTCAGCCTACAGACGTTTAATTCCCATGTACTTGGCAGCACAGAACGGGCCAGTAGTTCCCGTTAAGTTAATCGTAAACCTGTTTGACCAAATGTTCCCTGATAGAACTATACTACCGTGGACAGCAGAACAGATGTCAACAATGGAGCCATATCGCACTAGTGAATCTACTACCTGGTTTCCTACACGAGATGAAATATTAGACCTAGCACCTAAGGGTTCTAGATATATCGAGTCAGGCACTTATGACATTGCTGACACTTGCCCTATACTAACATTTACCAAATGACAGAACTAGAACAGTTAATCGCACAGTTAGAAAAAAGCCAGTGGTGGACCATGGAGCAATTACATGAGCTACAGGAAAGATCACTAGTGCCTTTGATCAAACACCACGCTAAAAACAGCAGTCACTTCAGCATGAGATTAGCGGCACAGGGGTTAACTCCTAATAGTGTGCTGACCTTAGAAGGCTTAAAGAGATTAAAGCCTTTTGGTAAACGAGAGATACAGGCCGCTGGAGGGAACTTTGCAGCCAAAGCAATTCCACAGAATCACTTGCCCTTAGGTGAAGCACAGACCAGTGGGTCAACTGGTCAGCCTGTTAAATTGCCCAAGGGACGTTTAACTACTCTGTATTGGCAAGCTCATGTGGTTAGAGATCATCAGTGGTATGACAGAGACTATACCGGCAAGCTGGCCAGCATACGTGCAGGATTTAGCGAACATATGGAAGCAGAGTCTTGGGGTGGTCCAGTTGCTGCTCTGTACGGTAGTGGTGCTGCTGTTGCTTTGCCAGCCGCTATGGATGTGGGCAAACAGTTAGAGCATTTGGAAAATTTCCAACCCAACATTATGATTGTACACGCCGGCATATTAACTGGATTTGTTAGTGAGTGGGAACGTAAAGGAGTTAGTCTAACTGAACTTAAACATGTTAAGAATGTTGGAGATACTGTGCATGACACGCTACGAGAACGCCTACGTGCTGTTAGTGGTCTAGAAATAGAAGACAACTACAGTTGCAGTGAAGTTGGATCTATTGCTATACAATGTCCCACTAGCGGCCTGTTCCACATAATGCACGAAAATCTCATTGTGGAAATACTCAATGCTGATGACACACCTACTAGTGTTGGTGATGTAGGTCGTGTAGTGGTCACTGATCTATACAATTCGGCAGCTCCTATGATACGATATGATCTTGGCGATCATGCTGAAGTTGGACCAGAGTGTACTTGTGGACGACATGGCCTTACACTAAAACGCATACTAGGGCGTGATCGTGGCCTATTTGTACGTCCAGATGGTAGTAAGTTTTGGCCACAGGCAAGTCAATACAAACTGTCAAAGTATGTTAAACTATTACAATGGCAGATTATACAACACGCAATAGATGATGTAGAATATAAAATGGTTGTTGAGACAGCTCCGACTGCGGAACAAAAAACTGCAATGGAAAAAGTACTCGGCGACTCTATGGGCTTCCCAGGACAAGTTCGCATCACTATATACCCCGATACAATCCCCACACCTAACGGAAAATATGAAGAGACTATATGTTTAATAAAATAATTGCCCTATTGTTATTGTCGGTAGCACTGACAGCACAGGCACAGAAACCCATTAAGATTGTTATACCTTTTACCCCAGGTGGTATTGTTGACGCTAGCAATCGAATTATTCACAGTGCCCTAGAGCGTGAACTTGGTCAACAGGTCAATATAGAAACTCGTCCTGGCGCCGGTGGACAAATAGGTCTACGCTACATAGCGCAGAACAAAACAGACGATGTCTTGATTACCTTTATTGATGCTATTGCATTGGCTAATGTTATAGCGTTGGATGTACAAGTTGAACTAGAAGATTTTAAGTATCTATCACAGATAGGTAGGTCAAGCGGCATTGCATTGATAGTTAAAAAAGGTAGTCCCTTAAAGAACATAGAAGCCTGGAAAAAGTATCGAGGTAATCCTATCACCATTGGGTCTAACGGATTTGGGGGTGCTCATCATTTCTACAGTTGGAACTTAAACAATCAAGTGGCTTTTCCAAGAACTGATGTATTTTTCAAAGGTGTTAACGAAGCTTTGCCCATGGTCATAGGCGGACATATGGATGCCATGTGGGGTCAATTTGCCAGCGTTGAGGGGTATGAACGAGATGGAAAGATTGATATAGTTGCTACTAATAGTCCACAATCAACTGCTTTTCCTACATTTCGAGAGTTGGGCATAGACTCGCCACTGGCTAAATGGATAGTGATCAGTAATCAAACTACAGATGTTGCCACTGTTAAAAATATTGAAGCAGCCCTTAATCGCCTGATAAATAATAGTGAGTTTGTAAAAAGTCTACAGGTAGCAGGAATAACTTCTGAACCGGGGTTGACTTCTCAAAGTAAATCAAGTACAATACAAGCTCTTCAACAACAAAGAAAGTTTGTTGAATATGTGAAAACATTAAAATAAGGAAAATTATGAAAAAATTATTAGCAACAGCAGTCTTAGGATTAGCTTCATTATCAGCAATGGCAGGTTCTGCTACAGTTGAGTATTCGAACATTGACGGCGTTAACGGTGCCAAAAACGGCACAGGTTATATGATTAACTTCAATGAGTCTATTACTAAGACACTTGACGGTGGTTTCCAAATGACCACTGCACAAACCGACGGCACTAACGCTGTTTCAACTAGAGTTGAGGCTAGTCTAACTCCAAAGTATGCTCTAGGTTTTGCTACTTTATACGCTAAAGGCACAGTTGGTACAAAACTAAGTACAGCGGGTACAACTGACTACTACGCTGTAGAACCAGGCATCATTGTTCCGTTAAACGACAAGTTCAGTGTCCGTGCTGGCTATCGTTATCGCGCAGCATTTGATGACAAAATTGCAGATACAACACGTACAGCACGAGTTGGCGTAACTTATGCATTAACAAAGAAAGATGCATTTACCCTACGCTATGATCAGCAACGTGGCAATACTGAACAAAATTCTGTAAACTTTGCATACACACGCGGTTTCTAAAATTTAAAACTTTTAAAACCCTGGTTTTCCAGGGTTTTTTTGTGGCCGACGTTTCGCAAATAACAACTCAAGCTAAATATAGTATATGAGAGCGAACTATGGCAATACAAACTATTAATCTAGGAACATACGCAAACGACGGTACCGGTGATGATCTACGTGTGGCATTTCAGAAGGTTAATGCTAATATTTTAGAACTATACAGTACAGTTTACGGTGCCAATGTAGGAGCGTCTCCTCCTATATCAGGTGTTGAACAAGGTGAATTATGGTGGAGCACAGTCGAAGGTAGATTGTATGTTTACTATGGCACTGCTTGGATTGATGCTAGCCCAGTTGACGGATTTGTAACTTATGACATATCTGCAGAAACAAGCTCAGGCGGCGCAAGTATAAGTTTAAACGGAACAGATTTATCTCAAGATAGAATTAAATTTGCATCTAGTATGAACATAACAGTTACTAAAACTGATGCAAATACTATCACTATTAGTTCAGAAAGTTATAATGGTAACGTAACTGGCAATCTTGTTGGTAATGTAACAGGTAATGTTGTTGGAAATGTAACAGGCAATGTTGTTGGAAATACTAACGGAATACATACTGGCAATGTAACTGGTGATGTTCTAGGGGATACTATTGGATTACATACTGGTAACGTTATTGGGAATGTAACTGGTGACCTAACTGGCGATACTACTGGAACACATACTGGATCAGTTGTTGGGAATGTTGTCGGCAACGTAACTGGTATTGTAACTGGGGATACGTTTGGAACTCACAATGGTAATGTAACGGGTAATGTAACTGGCGAATTGTACGGAGTACATTACGGCGATGTAACTGGAACATTAAATGGCAATTCATACGGAACTCATAATGGTAATGTAAGTGGCAATGTAACTGGTACCGTAACTGGCAATACTACTGGATTGCATATTGGTGATGTAACTGGAACATTAAACGGCAATTCATATGGAACTCACACTGGGTCTGTAACAGGTAACATAACTGGCAATACTACTGGATTGCATACTGGCAACGTAACTGGCAACGTAACTGGCAACGTAACTGGTAATACTAATGGATTGCATACAGGCGATGTACTTGGAACAATAAACGGCAATTCATACGGTACACACTATGGTAATGTAACTGGTAATGTAACTGGTAATGTAACTGGTAATACTAATGGATTGCATACAGGCGATGTACTTGGAACAATAAACGGCAATTCATACGGTACACACTATGGTGATGTTGTCGGTAATGCAAGTTCTGTAACCAGTGGAGTTTATACCACATCAAGTATAAGTGACCTAGCAGATGTAGAAACTACAGGTGGGTTAGGACCAACTAATGGTCAAGCACTTGTTTGGAACAGTGCAACAAGCCTATGGGAACCTGGGACAGTTTCAAGTGGTGCAGGCGGCGTTAGCAAAATTATTGCAGGAACAAACATATCAATTAGTCCAACTAATGGATTAGGTGAAGTCACTATAAACTCAACTGCGTCCGGTGGTGGGGGAAGTTTAGATTTTGGCACATTCGCATCACCGTCAGGATTTACGCTTGACTTAGGATCATTTTAAAGGTTTAGGAGAATATAATGGCATTACAGATTAGAAGAGGCGTTGACGGTTCAGGAGCAGGTGGAAGATTAACTATTACTCCCGGCACAGGCGAACTAATTTATACAACTGATACTAAAAGATTATATATTGGTGACGGTACAACTGTTGGTGGGAATATCATTAGTGGCAGTGGTCTTAGCAACATTATAGAAGATATCAGTCCCCAATTAGGTGGCGACTTAGATATTAATGGTTTTAGTATTGTCTCAGCCGGTAATAGTAATATTAATATTAATCCAGCTGGAACTGGCGACATTATATTGCACGGAAATTTAACTATTGATCAGGATGGTAACATTACTAAAACTGGACAATTAAATATTACCTCAACAACTTTAACTAGTTTTGGAAATATTACTACCAACGTCGATGGCAATATATATATTACTAGAAATGCATACTCTGCTGCTGCTACTCAGGGATTTACATTTGCCCAGCATCATGAAACTGCTGATGCTGTTAATTTTACATTTTTTAGAAGTCGTGGTACTGGACTAGTACCTACTGCGGTTGTTGGCAGTGACAGACTAGCTGATATTGCATTTGCCGGACATGATGGCGTTAATGCTGTTCCGGGTGCGCAAATCTCAGCAGTTGTTGAAGGGACTCCCGTTACTAACAATGTACCAACTAAACTAGTTTTTATTACTAACAACGGCACTACTACTGCCGGCCGTGCTGAGATATCAGCAGGGGGTGTATTAAAATCTAACAACATACAAAATTACAGCAGTACTGATTTAAATTTAACTGGTTCTGGAACTGTTAGTGCAACTAATTCTATTATCAGCTCTGGTGCAGCTACGTTAGCAGCTGGTACAGTATTGACTGTAACTGGTGCAGTAACTGGTGGGTCACTAATTGTAGGGAGTATTCTTAGTGGTGGCACAATTTCTTTTGGTACAAGAATTACTGCTGTTAATTCGGCAACATTTGTATCCACTATTAGTACCACAACACTAACTGTTAGCAGCGTGTCTGCAGGTACAATCACTATAGGTATGGCCTTAAGTGGCGGCGCAGTAACAGCCGGTACGTACATTGTTGCGTTTGTATCAGGTGTTAATGGTGGTGCAGGAACGTATACCGTAAATCAAAGTGCTACTGGAGCACCAACAACTGGTACAAGTTACACAGTTAGCGCAAGTCAATTAGTGAGATCTACTACACTAACATCAGGCGGCAACATTAATCTATTAGGTAATGTAAAGATACTTGGTCAGAATAGTTTAAGATTTGCAGATTTTGACAGTTCGAACTATGTTGCATTTAAGGCGCCCACTACTGTAGGAACTAATGTAACATGGACTCTTCCAGACGCAGACGGCACAAGCGGACAAATGTTATCTACAAACGGTAGCGGAACATTAAGTTGGGCAACCGCCGCCGGCGCCGGAGGATTAACTTCGAGAGGAACAGTTACCGCATCTACTGCTAGCATTGCCAATGGTGCAACAGCTAATATTGCTATAACTGGCTATAAAGGATACATTCTTTATAAAATAAATGTTACAGGAGCTGCATGGGTTAGGATTTATACCGACACTGCAAGTCGGACTGCTGATTCATCAAGACTTGAAGGAGCAGATCCAGCGCCAGGTGCTGGTGTAATTGCAGAAGTTATTACAACTGGAGGCCAAACTATTTTAATGTCTCCAGGTGTATTTGGTTTTAATAATGAATCATCTCCAACTACTAACATTCCAATTGCAGTTACAAATAAATCCGGTTCACCTGCTTCAATTACAGTTACATTAACTATTGTACAATTAGAGGTATAATATGTCTATATCAGATTACATTAAAACAAAAGAGTATGTTGTAACTGTAAATGATTTTAATGATCTTGATGCAATTTATGATGAACTAGAAACTGAAGGTAAGAGTCCTCCAAATACTGATATTGACAGAGGTGTTTCATGTGTACATCGCAAACTCACTAGCAGGAACACTCATTATCTTTTGGCAGACTGGGAAGCTGACTTGCTAAGGCAAGATCCAAGAATCAATTCTGTAACTCCAGTTCCGTCGATGTTAGGTATTAAAGCTGGCACATGCGCTATTGAACAAACTAGCACTGCCTGGGATAAATCTAGTAGTGTTACTAGTAGTATGAAGAATTGGGCATTGCTAAGATGCACCGAAGGCGTACAGCGGTCAGGATGGGGCAGCACCGGGTACGAAGGTAATGGCTCAGGCACGGCTGCACAAACTGGTACGATTACCTTAACTCAAACTGGTAAAAATGTAGATGTTGTAATATGTGACGAAGATGGTATAGTATGGAATCATCCTGAATATGCAGTTAACTCAGACGGAACTGGTGGAACTAGATCCGTACAATATAATTGGGGTCAGCATAATGCTGAAATTGGCAACGGGTCTAATGGAACTTGGACCTACGGAACTGGTAGTCACTCTACTCATGTATCCGGAACAGTTGCCGGTAATACTCAGGGATGGGCACGTGATGCTAACATTTATAACATTTATTATGATGCCGGCAATACTGGCAACTTTAGTTATGTATTTGATTATATACGAGCATTCCACAGAAACAAATCGGTAAATATTGCAACAGGTAGAAAAAATCCAACTATTGTTAACAACAGTTGGGGTATGAGTATATTTCCAAGTGAATGGTCATTTAGTGATATTACCGCTGTAACCTATCGAGGTCAACGATATACACCTAGCGGTGCTATTAGTTATACTGGGTACAGTGGAGTATGTACAGCCAATGCTAGATTAGCTTCTCTAATTGGCGAAGAGAACAAAGGTAATCGGATTATTACCAGTGGCCCGTATACACCCCCAGGTGGTAGTATTGTATCTAAACCTGTTAGTTGGAGTCAAGAAGGACAACAAGCATATCTAACAGTGTTATCACAACCCGATGCAAGTTATGAAGTTACAATACAAGGTCCTGCAGACATACATGCAATACACAATGTAGCAGTTGATGCTATCTCAGGTAGCATGTCTCTTAGTGCTGACCTTATTATTTTAAACAATTTAGATCAAGAAATTGTTAGATATACCGACGGTCCTGCACAATCAGACAATGGTGGAACTGTTGAGACCCTAATTGACCGTACATACACATTACCAAATAATATTATCTACAAAATTAAATTTAATACTACTGCAACTGCACCAGCTGGCGCACAATTTGCCACTGCGATGAGCATAGTAGTAGTCACGGAGAGTACTCCAGCAGCAGCCAGTGTCACTGAAATTACAAACAGCCTATTAGGAGCTGCTTCACTAACTGCATCAACTACACCAAATAATGGCAACAACGATGATGGATTCTGGGCTTTAGCATTGCCATTTAGTATAAATTATCTAGGAACCTCGTACAATACAATCTATGTAGGAACTAATACATATGTTACGTTTGGTAGCGGATCTACCCAATATACAAATCTTAGAGCAACTAATCCTAATCTTCCTAAGATCATGTGGTCGTGTGCTGACAACTCTGTGCAAAGGATCTATTACGGTACTGAAGGTACTAGTCCCAATAGAACATACAGAGTACGGGTAGAAGGCAATGCTGCTGTTAGCGGCACAGTGGGCAGTCCAGGAATGGTGTGTGAATGGACATTTTATGAAGCAGTCCCTGAAAGAATAGATTTGCAGCAAGGTGTTAATAACAGAAAAACGTCAGGTGGCGGTTTTACCACACAGCAATTAAACAACTGGGGTTTTATTAGTAGTCAACGTATACCAGTACGTGTAAACGCATGTGACTCCGATATTGAAACGTTGTATAGTGAAGGTATTATAATGGTTGGCGCTGCTGGTAACGGTCGATGGAAACACGACGTGCCAGGAGGACTTGACTGGGACAACAGTTTTGAAATGGCCAGTCGATATCCGTTAAGTGTAAGTAATCCATATTTTTATATGAGAGGTACTAGTCCCACAGCCAATGATAGTAGTGCATATAACTTACCAGCTATATGTGTAGGATCAGTTGACACTATTCAAAATGACCAAAAAGTATTATATAGCGACTGCGGTCGGGGAGTTGACGTATGGGCTCCAGGTACTTACATTGTAAGTGCATTACCTAGTGGTACTGCTGACCCAAGAAACGGATCATACTACTTAGGCAAGTATAGCGGGACTAGTATGGCCAGTCCACAAGTTGCTGGAGTATTATCATGTGCTCTTGAAATATACCCCCATATGAATCAAGCTTCAGCAAAGGCATATATTTTAGGATACGCAAAGTCCAGTCAACTTACTGCAACTACCGATGGTCCAACGGACGGTCAAGACTTACAAGGTGCCGCAAACTTATTTCTTTACTATGCCAAAGAACGATTAACTTCGGGAAACACATTTCCTAAAATTAACTACAAGCCAAGACCCACATCTGGTGCAGTTTATCCTCGATCAAGAATAAGAAGGACTTTATAATTATGCCACTGAGCGTATGGACCGAACGTTCTGGATATAGTTTTGGTACTATACAAGAAAGAACATCAATAAATCAGCCATTGCCGGTTGTTAGCAGTGCCGCTACATATTCTGTAATCTCAGGAAAACTTCCCCCGGGTCTTAGAATAGAAGGCAACACTATTATTGGGTCAGCATTTGAAGTGCCACGTTCGACGGAATTTAAATTTGTAATACGTGCATCATATAACAATGAAATTTCAGATAGAACATTCACAATTAATGTAGAAGGTGCTGATCAACCAGTATGGCAAACTGCTGCTGGAACATTACCCGTTGGTCCTAATAATGTTTATTATATTCTTGATAGTTCATATATTGACTTTCAACTGTTGGCAACCGATCCTGATACTGCTGCCGGACAACGATTAAAGTATTTCATTGCCAGCAACGGAGGAACGTTACCTCCTGGATTAGTATTAACTGACTCTGGAAGAATTGTAGGTTGGGTACAACCTGCATTGGTTATTCCTGCAACTGCTGGCAATGGATTTTTCGATACCACAGTCTACGATGCAGTTGCTTTTGACTTTGGTTATAGATCAACCAATGGTTACGACAGTTACATATATGATACTGCAATTTTTGATTACAGTACGCCTAGTCTTAGCCCTAAAAAATTAAACCGTAACTATGAATTTGTAGTTACAATTACAGACGGTGACACCGAAGTAAAAAGAAAGTTTAAAATTTACGTAGTAGGCGACGACTACTTTAGAGCAGATAATACAATTACAACAGCAGGCTCCGGTACATTCATGGTTGATGCAACATATGTACGTGCTCCAATATGGGTTACTCCTGCAAACCTTGGAGTACGTAGGGCAAACAACTATCAAACTATTAGATTAGATACTTACGAAGATTTAGATCTTGGCCCTATTGTTTATTCATTAGACTCTGTCAATCCAGATTCTTCACCTAGTTTGCTACCGCCAGGGATGCAATTTGATCCCGGAACTGCTGAAGTGTTTGGTATTGTTCCTTATCAGCCAGCAATTACTAAAACTTATAATTTTACAATAACTGCAACAAGATTAAGTGATCGTGCAGAAACTGCATATAGTCAGCGTACATTTACTATACAGCTATTAGGTGAAGTTGAAAGTGTAATGGGATGGATGACTGGATCAAATCTAGGTTCTATTGAAGCTAACTTAATTAGCAGTTTGTTAATTACTGCATCAAGTACTATTTCTAACTCTGTTATACTATATGTAAAAACTAGTGGCGAACTGCCACCTGGATTATCTCTCGCGCTCGATGGGGAAATTATTGGAAAAGTAACACAGTTCGGCGACAGTATTCAATATCAGAGTAAATGGAAAGCTATGCGAAACTACAATCTAAATAATGTAGTGCTGCGTAACGGAGTATATTATAAAGCAATTATGGCTAACATAAGTGCTACATTTAATTTAAATAATTGGATAGTATATAATTTTACCAATCAAGGTATTGTTACATTTGACGGTAATAGTTTTAGATTAGATGCAGGGACTACTACATTTGATCGTTCATACTCGTTTACTGTACAAGCTCGAGATATTTTAGGCTACAGTGCAATATCAAGAACATTTAGTTTAACAGTCACTACTCCTAATAACAGACTGTATAGTAATATAACTGCAAAACCATATCTCAAATTAGATCAAAGAGAAATGTTTAAAACGTTTATTAGAAATGGCGATGTATTTGATGCAACTGCAATATATAGACCAAGTGACAGTAATTTTGGAATTCAGAATGAATTAAAAATGTCAGTATATGCCGGCATAGAAACCAAAACTGCTGCACAGGTAGTTTCAGTAGTTGGTCAAAATCATCGCAAAAAACGATTTAAATTGGGAGATATAAAATTAGCTCAGGCAAAAGTGCCCGGTACTAATAATGTAGTGTATGAAGTTATCTACATCGACGTTATTGATCCTTTAGAAATTGGTAATAAGACTTTAGACTTAGCTGTTGCCGTATCTATTGACCCGATAGCAGTAACTACTGATCAGACTAACATATATTTTAACGGACCATTTGATACTTCTGAAAGATTTTGGGGTAGGCCGCAACCGTATTCAGTGACTGCGGATCGTAATGACGTATATCCTGATGGTGAATTTAGAGGACCAGCAAGTATATCATTATGGCGCAAGCGTATTGAACAATTAGGATTACATGATCGAAACTACATGCCCTTATGGATGAGAACTGTTCAAGATGGTAGCGTTCAAGAATTAGGATTTGTTAGCGCCATTCCTCTTTGCTTCTGTAAAGTTGGACGAGGTAATGATATTTTACTTAACATTAAAAATTATTTAAAAACAAATACGGACTTTAGATTTAATAAAATTGACTACACTATTGATAGATATACAATAGATTCTGTCACCGGTGATACCACTGATAAATATATCGTATTTAGAAACGACAGGACTATAATAACATGACAAGTGCGATAGTATCATCAACAATTGATGCCAATTTTCCAGTAGCTGGCCAAGACAACAATAGTCAAGGTTTTAGAGATAACTTCCAAATTATCAAAGATGGGCTTTCACAGTCAGCAACTGAGATTACCGGTCTACAGGCAACTACTGCTAAATTAAATGCAACTAATGATTTTGGTGGAAATATTATCCAAAATGCTGTAACTAAAAAATTATACGGTTCAGTCGCTACTGTACTCGAAGCGCCTACGGGCAACTTAGATGTTTCTACAGGTGACTATCAAAGAATCACTTTAAGAGATGCAAATGTTACGCTAACGTTAACTAATTGGCCATCATTAGATAATCGGTTTGCTAAAGTACGTATTCATTTAGAAAACAATCAAACATCATCACACACTGTTACATTTGCAACTAATGCATTAGCTACAGTATCAGACGATGATAGTGGAAAATTTACCAGCCATGCTATTGCTGTCCCAGCTGGAAAAACTGTTATGGTAGAAGCATCAAAATACGACTACGGCAGTGGTAGTAAAATGTATCTTAGATACCTTGGAGAATTTGCCTAATGCATCCGTTAGCTGAAGATTTTTCACAATTAAAAGATGCTGAGATTGAATCGCGAGTTTCAGATCTTAGTAAAAAGTATTGGCAAAGTAGCAACCCTGCGCTACAAACTCAAATCTCGTTATTTTTAGATCTATATAACGAAGAGCTAAGAAGTAGAAGAGCAAAAGCATGGCAGCAACAATACCAAAATAGAGATAAAGGACTTGACAAACTGATCAATGTCAAGTAAAATGTCTGTATGCGCACAGACAAATATAGTAATCCCATCTTTAACGAACAAGATTTATTTGATGCTCTTTACCAAGGACATCAATTTAGTGTCGATGATACTATGCTTGTTGAAGAAAGAACTAATTCTATACACCAAATAGAATTACAGTTGGGCTTTAAATTCATGGAGCCCTATGAAACTCACTTTGAAATAGCAGATTATGATAGATCATGCCAACGCATTTGGAACATGCCCGAAGATTACTGTCCAAATTTAGTAGAAATACTCTACGGAATGTGTACTACTGAGGAACAAACTACTAGAGTAAGTGAAGAATTAGAAGCATTTATCCAGCACGGGATGATGGATTTGCTATTTTATTTAAAATATCTAGTTGATACACTTAGGGCTAATAATGTAGTTTGGGGTGTTGGCAGGGGGTCTAGCGTAGCAAGCTACGTGCTATATCTAATTGGAGTACACAGAATTGACAGTATAAAATATAATTTAGACTGGCATGAATTCTTGAGATAAGTAATTATATAATGTTAGGAGATAACAATGGCAAATAGTGTTTATAGAACAATGCAGGGCAAAGAAATTGACCTTGACAAATTACGTATTAAAAACGAAATGACTTTAGCAGTGGGCAATGTTAAAGTCAATGCCCGCGGCGACGAATTAGGTCCCGGGGGTAAAATCATTAAAAAGCGTGAAGATGTAATGACCGAATATCATGCTCATGCTGACTCACTTCCTACTAAGGCGGCAAAGCCCCCTAAGGCAGCGGCACCTGTCGTTACTACTCCCGAATCAAAATTTGAAGACTTTGACTCGGAGGAAAAATGAGTCTTAATGTAACACGTGGCAAAATTAGACCTATCCGAGATCATGTCCTAATCAAAGACATGGAATTTGGTAATGAGACTACGCAATCTGGTATTGTAGTATTATCAGGGAACGGAAAATCATCTGGCATTAAGCCAAGGTGGGGCCGAGTATACGCAGTAGGTCCAGAACAATTAGATGTTAAAGTCGGCGAGTGGGTCTACATAGATCACGGTCGATGGACTCGAGGTGTTACTATTGAAGATGAATCAGGTGACGAAATTATCATTCGTCGAGTTGATAACAAAGATATTTTATTATCATCTGACGAACCGCCCACAGACGTACTATTTAATAATTTATAATATGACAAATCCGTTTAGAGATCAAGAAAAGTTCATGCGAGCTTGTGATCAAACAGTCGACAAGTTTGATGAAAAACAATACGCAATGTATATTAATCTTATTAACGAAGAGCATCAGGAATTGCTAGAGGCTACACTAGCAGAAGATCCAGTAGAACAACTAGATGCACTTATTGATATCCTAGTTGTCACTATTGGAGCATTACATAGTATGGGTGCTGATGCAGAAGGTGCGTGGAAAGAAGTTATGAAGACAAACTTTGCCAAGATCGATCGAGAGACTGGTAAGGTTCGTAAACGTGAGGACGGTAAGGTATTGAAACCTGTAGGGTGGATGCCTCCGGAGTTGGCTCCTTTTGTGAGCAAATAACTCAAAGGGTCTTGACAGACCCTTTCTTTTCCTCTATAATAAGCGAAAAGGATATTATATGGAAATACAACCTAAAGATACAAGCAAGGGACATTTTTATGTTAGCCTTGCAAAAAGTGGTATAAGAATTTTAGCAGGAACGGCACTTATATATGGACTCGTGTTTGAGGCTGGCTGTTTCCTTATTCTAGCAGAAGTACTAGGTGTTGTTGAGGAACTAGTGTGAACGAACGAATTCGAGAACTTGCTAAAGAGGCTGGTTATTACTTGTATGACTTAACAGAAACACACGAGTGTAAAACTATCGAAACTGATAGCAAGGATGAATGGATTACATTAGAAAAGTTTGCCGAGTTGATTTTACGTGATGCAATTGCGGTAATCGAAGCAACCCCTACACAACATTGTGCATATACTACATACGATAAAACTGTAGTAGATTGTACAGTTCAAAAAATTATTGCGTCACTACATTCTAAATTTGAATTAACAAAAATATACAAGGCCCCACAATGAACGATCTTTGGACAGAAAAATATCGCCCGAGCACCGTTGACGGATATGTGTTTCGTGACGACCACCAAAAGACACAGGTAGAAGCATGGATCAAACAAAAAACCATTCCACACTTGCTGTTTAGCGGCAATGCCGGCATTGGCAAGACAACATTAGCTAAAATCTTGTTTAAAGAACTTGATATTAACGATCTTGATATTTTAGAAATTAACGGCTCACGTACTAACTCAGTAGACGACATTCGATATAAGATTGTGAACTTTGTCCAAATGATTCCATTTGGAGACTTTAAGGTAGTACTGTTAGACGAAGCAGATTACTTATCCCCAAATGCTCAAGCAGCTCTTCGAGGTGTTATGGAAGAATACCATACTACTGCTAGGTTTGTGCTTACTTGTAACTATCCTAATAGAATTATTCCTGCTATTCATTCTAGGTGTCAAGGTTTTCATATTGAAAGAGTAGATGTTGCAGAATTCACTGCCCGCATTGCTACTATTCTTATGGAAGAGAAAGTAGAATTTGATCTAGACACCTTGGACACGTTTGTTAAAGCAACTTATCCAGACTTACGTAAGTGTATCAATACTGTGCAAATGAACAGTCTAGCTGGTTCCTTACATACTCCTGAAAAAGGAGATACTGGAGAACAAGACTATAAGATTGAGATGGTTGAACTCTTTAAGAAAGGCAAGATCAGCGAAGCACGTAAGCTAGTGTGCAGTCAGGCCAGGCCAGAAGAGATGGAAGAAATCTATCGCTGGCTGTATGACAACATTGAAATCTTTGGTGCAGAACCTCTACAAGAAAAAGCAATCCTCATTATTAAACAAGGACTAGTAGATCATACACTAGTTATTGATCCAGAAATTAACCTTGCAGCTTGCCTAATTAGACTGAGCCACATACAATGACACACCTCGTTACCGAAAATTGTATCAAATGTAAGCACACTGATTGCGTATCAGTATGTCCAGTTGATTGCTTTTATGAAGGTCCAAATTTCCTAGCAATTAATCCAGATGAATGCATCGATTGCGGAGTATGTATTCCCGAGTGTCCAGTTGATGCAATTGTAGCAGACAACGATACTAATACTGATATTCCGCTATGGCTGGAAATTAATACTAGGCTCAGCAACAAATGGTCTGTTATTACTAAAAAGAAATCTGCACCACCTGATGCAGAAGAATGGAAAGATAAACCTAATAAACTTGACCTATTAGAAGAATGAAGGATAAATTAAAACAAGCATACATGAAGACTGCGGAGACATTTGCAGAGCTTAGTCATGCTAGACGTTTACATGTTGGTGCTATTGTAGTTAAAGACGATAGGATTATTTCTATTGGCTACAATGGTATGCCAGCTGGTTGGGATAACAATTGCGAAAATGTAGAATGGTGTAGTGCCGGTGGATGGTTAAGTGCAGAAGAAATTGAAGAAGGTTGGCCATACGAAGGTACTTACTTAGATGCTGATGGTATCACAATGCAAGGCCGTTATCGATTAAAATCAAAACCTGAGGTATTACATGCTGAAACAAATGCAATTGCCAAGTTGGCTAAGTCTAACGAATCTGGTATGGGTGCTACTATGTTTATTACCCATGCTCCATGTTTGGACTGTGCCAAACTTATATACCAAAGTGGTATTAGCAGTGTTCTATATAGGGACACTTACAGGGATACTAATGGTGTTACGTTTCTCAAGAAATCAGGTGTAACGGTAGAACAAATAGGAGAAAACAAATGACAAAACGTATTTTAATTATGGGGTTGCCTGGTGCAGGTAAAACATACCTTGCCCAAGCACTTAAAAAGTATCTCGAAACCAACGGTGATCTAATGAAAATTAATCCCAGTCGAGTAATGAACTATGAAGGTATACCAGGTCCTAATTTTATGAATGTATCAGTTGATTGGTTCAATGCCGACGACATTCGTAAAAAATATAACGATTGGGACTTTACAAATGCAGGTCGTATTCGTCAAAGTTTGCGTATGTTTCAATTTGCTATAGAATGTACAGGCGAATATGTTATCTGTGATTTTGTTGCGCCGCTTGTTGAAATGCGTAATAATTTCAAAGCAGACTGGACCATCTGGGTAGACACTATCAAAGAAGGGCGTTACGAAGATACCAATAAAGCATTTATTCCTCCGGAGCAGTATGATTTCCGTATCACAGAACAAAATGCAGACAAGTGGGCAGAGTTTATTGGTGATCATATACTAGCTGATCGTAGACGTCCTGTATTTGATTGGAAGAAAGAAACAGTACAGATGTTAGGTCGTTGGCAACCATGGCATGATGGACATCGTGCGCTGTTTGAAAGATTAATAGCAAAAACTGGTCAAGTGATTATTCAAGTACGTGATGTACAAGGTTGGCAAGGTAGCAATCCATTTGAAGTGGCTAAAGTTAAGAGTTTTATTCGGCGTGATCTAGATCCGTTGTATCAAGGTCAATACGAAATACAGGTAGTCCCTAATATTGTACATATTGGGTGGGGACGCGGTGTAGGTTATACCCACGGAGAAGAAACTTTTGATGATAGCATTACTAATATTAGTGCTACAAAGATTAGAAAAGAGTTAGGTATATAAAAAAGGGGACTAGGTCCCCTTTTTCTTTAATCGTCACCGTAAAGGTCTAACACCTCCTTAACGGCATTGTGGCGTTCAATATCACAACTATCAAAGCGCACAACATCAATGTGAGATAACTTACGTCCTTCAACTTTACCGATGAAGTCTATAAGTCCATTGTCTTTTAATCTGTCTGCTTGGTTCAAATCACCAGTTACTACCATTTTAGAGTTTTCTCCTAGGCGGGTTAGTAGCATCTTCATCTGGTTCTGCGTGGCATTTTGCATTTCGTCTGCAATAATGTAGGCATTCTTAAACGTGCGACCGCGCATGTACGCAAGTGGGCTTATTTCAATAATACCTTCTTCTAGCATTGATTCAATTTCCTTAGTTAGATAATATTCTCCTAATACATCAAAGATTGGTCTTGTCCATGGCGCCATTTTTTCATTAAGCGTGCCTGGTAAGAATCCTAAATCCTCATCAACAGAAACGGCAGGTCTAGTGACTATAATCCTATCAACTTTACCTTCTTGATAAAGTTTGATTCCCATTTGAACAGCCAACAAGGTTTTACCCGTACCAGCGGGACCGACGGCAAACAAGATATTCTTGTTGTCATCGTTGAGCTTGAATAGATAAGATTCTTGGTGTTTATTGCGAGGTAACAGGTTTACACGCTGTTTTTTCGCAGGTTTGTGTGCATGGAAATCAATTACATTCACATCTGAAGTAAAACGTTTTTTCACTCGATTGTTTTTACTCATTAAGTATCTCCCACTTTTAGTAAAGCAGGACATGTAGCGACCGCCTCAGTAACTACAGAGGTCCTACACTATTACTTAGTCATTTTGGATTATTATAAACTGACAACATATGATCTAAACCCTGCTAAATAAGAGTAGGACCTTCTAGGATTAAACATGCCCGACATTTTAGACGTTATTAAAAACGTAGAAACAATCTACAGCACAAACTCAACTTTATCCACTCTCAAAGATTTTGAACGTGTGTTAGATGAGATGAATATGTACGTATATAAAAATTGGCAGGACGGTGAGCTTGCCGCTGGACCTAAAGTAGACCGTCACTGGATTAGTGCAAGTTTTATGTGGCCTCGTGATAAGATGCCTGACCCAATGGCGGCTAAACGATTAATTGACTACGGATGTAAAGTAAAATTTGAAAAAACACACTTATTAGAGCCACGTAAGGTTAAGAAACCTGATGATTTTAGACCAGGAACACGCAAAGGTAAATTAGATCATAAGCCAGTGTGGCTGGTAGAAATCATCATGCCTAAAAAACTAGTAGAAGACATTTACAATGGCTATATGACTAAAATAAAAGAAAGTATGGGCATTGGGCGAAACCAGAATGTTGATGCGGCTCCTCCACAGCCAGCAGAACAAGCGGCAGCAGCTGCTCCGGCACCTGCACCAGCAGCGCCAGCAGCAGGAGGAGAAACTAATGCAACAGCTTAACGAAGGATTACACGCAGGCGATTTAAGAATGTTAGTGGATAACATTTTTGAAATTGATAGCTATGCTAGCAAGATGGGCGAAGATAAAGAAATTGTAGTATTAGCATTTACAGTTAAAAGCAAAGAATCTGCAGACGATCTAGTTAATTTTGTTGAGAACGGTTATGATTTTGTACTTGATGCAGATACAAGCC
>Ga0209191_1001034_pt1 | contig 19124 bp, 19 predicted proteins | sample S_130626_EF_Meta_FD_187320 | JGI IMG/M metagenome (GOLD analysis project Ga0209191, IMG submission 187320) | Freshwater microbial communities from Lake Simoncouche, Canada to study carbon cycling - S_130626_EF_MetaG (SPAdes) (version 2) | ecosystem: Environmental > Aquatic > Freshwater > Lake ...
GGCGATTCGTCAAAACGCAGCCTTGTATGATCAATCGATCACCAATCTCGATTTAGTGAAAAAAACCAATGCAACTGCTGCCAAGCAAGCTTATCTTGGATTCAATAGCGGCTTATCGCAAATCAAAGCTTATGAAGCTGCTGAAAAATCGGCTCTATCTTCTTTGCAATCGAATAAAGTGGGTTATGAAGTAGGTGTCAGGATTAACATCGATGTTCTCAATGCGCAAGATCAATTAATTACCACCCAGTCCTCACTCTATAAATCTCGCTATGACACGATCATGAATGGACTTAAACTCAAAGCTTTAGCGGCGGTCCTCGCCGATGACGACTTAATTGCCGTGAATGCTTTATTGCACTGAAGTTATCTAAAGTTCATCTCTAGTTTTTCTTTATTCAATATGGATTTTCTTTGCCTTTCAGGCAGGTTTTATCATCGATAATTTTGATATTCATTTAACTCAAAACAATATGGGCCCTGATTGAGAAGAGTTTATATCCGTAATAACACCCCCTACTCCAGATGACTTTTTGAGTTCTTAAGACAGAAATACGTTTGAGATAAATCGTGACTCTTTTCATAAAATCAAAGAGTAAATATAAAGCAAATTTGAAAACATATTTATAAATACTTATTTATAACAAAAATGATTAAAATCAATTATTTATAAAATATAATTCCGTAATTTACGAAGATAGGTTCCGTAATTTATATATTTATATTCCTTAATTTATGATACTAGATTCCGTAATTTAGGTTAGAATATTTGTATGAATCAATCCAAATATTTCAGTCGCAGTATTGCGCCTCGCATGAATGAGGCGCTTCTCGACACGCCTATCGTTTTACTAGCTGGTCCCCGTCAAGCAGGTAAAACAACGCTCGTGAAAGAAGTCGCCGCGAGAAAAGATATGAAATATTTGACCTTGGATGATCAGCTAACTAGGTTATCAGCCCAAGAAGATCCGGAGGGCTTCATCCGGAGTCTTCAATTTGTGGTGATTGATGAAATTCAAAGGGCCCCTGATTTATTGTTGGCTATGAAAAAGTCCGTAGATAATGATCGTCGTCCAGGCAGATTTTTATTAACAGGATCAGCGAATATCATGACCCTACCAAAGGTGGCTGATTCATTGGCAGGAAGGATGGAGACCCTATCTTTATTACCACTTTCTCAAAGCGAAATCGAAGGTAATACAGCCAATTGGGTCGATCAATTGTTCATCAAGAAAATTTTGCCTGTATCTCATCTTGCCGTTGGCGAAGATTTAATACATCGCATCCTACAGGGTGGTTTTCCTGAAGCAATTTCTAGACCTCAAAAACATCGTCGAACTGCTTGGTTTAGACAATATCTTGAATCTATCGTTGTGCGGGATGTTCAAAATATTGCAGAAATTGATAAATTGGATCAACTACCAAGGTTTTTAAGAGCACTTGCGCAAACGGCTGGTCAAATGTGTAACTATTCCCAATTAGGCGGTCAAGTTAGCTTAGATAGTAAAACAGTTAACAAATATATTGGCATATTTGAAAGTATGTATCTACTGCGCCGCTTAGAAGTTTTTTCCAATAATCGTCTTGGAAGCGTCATTAAAACTCCTAAATTACAATTTATGGACTCAGGCCTATTGAGCACACTCATTGGCCTTAATGAAGAAGAAATATTGATTGATCGAAGTAGATTTGGTCATGTGCTGGAAAGCTTTGTTTATGGGGAGATAATTAAACATATTGCATCATCCCATCATGATTATCAAGTCATGTACTACAGAGATAAAGAAAAAGTCGAAGTTGACTTTGTTCTCCAAAATGAAAGAGGTCATCTGATTGGTATAGAGGTAAAAGCTTCCGCAACCATCAAAGAAAGTCACTTATTGGGTTTAAAAAAACTTGCCCAATACTGTGGAGAAGAATTTCAAATGGGAGTTGTGCTCTATGATGGTTCAGAAACAATGCCACTTGGAAATGATATTTGGGCAGTGCCTTTGTCATCTCTTTGGGGAAGATAATTTCAATGACGAAGTTCCTTAACTGCAGGAGATTTTTTCCTCCTTCAAATACACACAAAATGTGCAAAGCCTAAGCCTAATAATTGAAATATGCTAGTACCTAACAGATTAGTGCTTAACCACTAAAGAAGCTGCAAACAGAATATTCGGCTTAATAAGCCTAAAGTATTTTTAGGAGGAGCTTAATGCTGCAGGGATTCAAGGGAACTATAGACAAAGGAATTTCTATTTTTGTCCTAATTTAGAGTGTAAAGAGAAGTCTTTGCCAACACCATGGGGGATTTTAGTCATTAAATAAGCCTTCATTCTTCGAAGATGACCTCCCTTGAGGAGTTTTCTTACCAGCCATTTTTTAAAATAAAACTCCTCTTTCATAAACAGAATATAGCCACCGCGCATAATCAGATTATATTTATATTTAGTTGCAATCAACTCTAGAGCCTCTTTGCTATAAAAGAATATATGTTGCCCTGACTCTGGAGCCAAATACCACCAATCCTCTTGATGATAATTGTAGATACCCGTACTCAAAAATATGGCCTTCGGTTTATAGGCAAACAAATCCTCTAAATCCATACTTGGATTAGGGTAGTGCTCTATAAGCTCAAATCCCAAAATAAGATCTGGACGATCAAAATTTTCCTCTGTAAAACCTTGCGCATAAGTCATTTTGGCAAATTTGTCTTTAACAAAACAATTAATTTCAAAATCTCTTAATAAGCGAGTAAGAAGGCCATCTCCACCACCTACATCAATAATATTTTTAAAAGAAAATAATTTACAAATTGCATAAACAGCTGCCAAATTATCTAGATTTCTTTGGGCAGCCCCAGTATCTAAATTTGAAAGATTGCTATCGCCGTAAGGCTCCTCGGTTTGTAATGAGTGGCACTGCTTACAACAAAAGTAATGCACATCATACTTATTCAAGACCTCAAGTTGAAATCTGGGAAGTAATTCCCCTTGGCATAATCGACAGGGGAGTGTAATTACATTATTTGGTATCATATAAATTAATCATTTCAAAACCATTAATTACTTGGTTTACGGTCGGTGGGGATCCTGTATTGCCTAGATTACTAATCTTATCACCCCAATACCCCTCTGTCTTCCATTTGGGAGAGTCAACGTAGAGCTCAATGGTTGGAAAACCCAATACTGCCGCTAAATGGGTCAAGCCTGTATCCACACCAATGACTAATTTAGCTTGAGAATTAATGACAAAAGCATCTTGAATCGAAAAAGCTTTGGGTACGATTGAATGCGGAACCTCTTTAGCCAGTTGTTCACTGATAAGTTTTTCCTTAGGATTACCCCAAGGAAAAACTATCATCAAACCTCGAAGTGATAATTCTTTTGCAACTGCAATCCAATTGTCCATCGACCAACATTTTGCAAGCCGTGCAGTTGCATGAAAACACATGACATAAGATTTTTTATTCAGCCCCAAAGGGTTAGGGAAGGACTGTAAAGAATCAATCCACTCTTGAGGATAGAACATAGGCGGAGATAAATCTCTATCAGGAACTATTAAACCAAGTCCTCCAGCAGCAACGGCTCTTGAACGATCAACCGCATGATATTGCAGTGGTACTTTTACGCTCCTAGTATAAAACATTCTAGACAGAGGTTCATAACCAGAGTCTTGCGTACGGTTGCCGATACCTGACACAATCGCTTGAGGCGATTTTTTGGCTAAATATGTAATTAATGCAGATTTAAGAAGCCCTTGAGTTTCTATCACAATGTCGTATTGGGTTGCTTGTAACTGTTTCTTTTGCGATTGAATGTCTTGCAAGATGGAATTCCATCCCCTATGTTTAAGTTCTTTACGAAGTCTGCGTAAACTTAAAGGAATAATGTGATCAATCCCTTTAAAGTTTTGGGTTGTCAAAAGTGGCGTAATCAGTTCAACATAGGCTTCTTCAATCACCCAATCTACTCTTGCATCAGGATATTGTTTACGAATATCCCAAACAATAGGTAGGTTATGCAGGACATCACCAAGAGAGGAAAGTTTGACAATCAGGATATTCATACCCTGATTTTATAGTCATAACTACTCTATCGGACTAAATTCAATATATCCTTATTGGTTTTTGATTAAACTTAACTATCTTAAAAATATTGTTATCTATTTCTTCCCCATTAAAGATTAGGAGTGCTGTGAATCCATTTAATTTAAAAATCGTAGTTATTTCCTTAAAAAGAGCAACCGACAGAAGAATTGCGGTTGAAAAACAATTTACGGGTATGAACTTAGATTGGGAATTTTTGGATGCTACTGATGGCTATCAATATCAACCGTCAGCAAAAGAATATGATGCAAAAAAGGTCCAAAAATTACAAGGGTATCAAATTACGCCCGCTGAAATAGGATGTTTTGTTTCACATCGAAGAGCATGGGAAATGTGTCTTTCTGAGCAACGTCCAACGCTCATATTTGAAGATGATTTTGTGCTTCTACCCCAATTTTATGAAGCTATTCAATTAATCATGACGACAAATACCCCTTGGGAAGCGCTAAGAATTCAAGGCCTACAAGATACTAATCATAACGTAATTGAACATATTGGCAGTTTTGAAATCGTTCAAAATATTGACGATCCCATTGGTTTAGCTGCCTATATTTTGAGACCGGCTAGCGCAGAAAAACTCATTGCCAATGGGCAAGAAATTTATGAGCCTGTTGATCATTATTTTGAACATTTTAATAAAAATTATTTAGTTATCCATGCAATTAGGCCTTACATTGTTGAGGTTTCTTTAGCCCCCTCAACGATTGATGATCGACCGGATCGCAAACCATTAAAAGGTTTCAAAAAAACAATTCGCTCAATTGCTCGTCAATGGGACAGAATGACTAGCCCACATCCGTGGTACCCAAAGTAATCTTACAAGCGTTGAATAATTGCTTCAACAGCATCTTTAGGGCTTACTGGATTAAATAATTGGTATGGTAATTTTTGTTGTTGCCAGTCTTGCCATATTTGACGCAACGTAACAAGTATCGATTCTTGCTCTAAGGTATGACTTATATAAGAATTCCGACTCAGTAATATTTGATCAAGCTGTGGATTGCGATTCGTTATCCCCCAAATAGGTCTTGAGGACCAAAAATAATCATAGGTTTTAGAGGGAATGTACTCCGCACACCACTCATAGTCCCCATGTAAAAGTAATAAAACATCAACTTGGCGCATGACCTCCATAATGCGTTCGCGACCAGACTTCCCAGTGATTGCATCGTTTTCAAGTCGACCTTTGGGGATGATGTTTTTTTCTAATTTAAGCTTAGCCATTGCTTCTCTAGAATTGTCATCTAAAGCAGAACCATATACATGAATTTTAATAAAATCCTCCGCCTGGGGATTCTCCTGAAAGAACTCTTTCATAGCCTGCATGACAGGGGCTAAAGAACGATCATTGGCAATTGAACCAAAATGTGCTAATACAAGTTCTTTGGAGTACGTATGTGAATCAGGTAGCCGAAAATGACATCCTGGTGGTTCGGCCCCTGGGAAAAGCACAAATCCCTTTTCGCCAAGTTCGGGATTTCTGAGTTGAGCGTATTGCAAGGCACCATCAGTAAACCACCAGATTAAATCTGCATCACGGCAAATTAAACGTTCTAATTTTTGTTGAAAACGTTTATCTCGACTTTTTCTTGAAGCAATCCCATCATCATTCGGATCGACACGAATAACCATTGGATCATGAATTTCTGCAATCCATTTCACACCAGTCATTTTTTTTATAATCCAAGCTGCATAACTAGCCGACCAAGCACTCGCTGCTGAATAAACAATGTCTACCTTACCCTGCTTTACTAACCGAATTCCTTTCAAGGCGGCAGGAAGAGTCCAAGATGATTGACTAGCAAGACCTATGAAGATCCTCTCGAGTACTGTAAAAGGTAATAAGATAAGAGATACTAAAGGAGTCAGTATTTTATAGAGCAGGCCTCTACCAAATTTTGTGGCTATAAAATGTCTAAAATCAAACCGAAACCCAGAAGGGCCCCACGGGAGTAATTGATAGTGTGGAAAACGCGTATCTTTAATACCAGTAATTGCACTTAGAACAATAGGCTGGACTCCTAATTCCAAAAGATGAGGAATTTTATCAGTTACAGTTAGACTTGCCGCCCGACCATCCATGTTGAATCCATGAGAAATAATGAGCCACTTTTTAGGTATATTTTTATACATGCTTCATTTTAACGAAGAGTCTGTATGCATAAGGTGTTTTTATATAAAACCCCATTAAACTCGATTATTATTGACCCTATGCACTCTTTTATTCTTTTCTGTAAATCTTTTAAAGATGATGTTCTACGAACCAAAAGGTTAGTGGAGTCCATCGCTAGGTTTAATCAAGATAAAATACCATTTTATCTATCTGTACCGAGAGCGGATATAGGCCTATTTCAATCAACCATCAACTTTGCTGCTTTAAATGACTTAGGTCATGGCGATTTTCATCTTATCCTTGATGAAGACATCGTGACCGCAATGCCAAACTCTTCCCTAGAGGATTATTACAACATGAAGGGGTATTGGAATCAGCAAGTTGTTAAATCGGAAGCTTGGCGCCTCCTTCAGTGTGAGAATTATCTCTGTCTAGATTCCGATGCGTACTTCACTAAACCTTTTCAACTAAATCATTTCATGCACGCAGACGGTTATCCATACAGCTTAATGCATGATGCACATGAACTTTTAGACCTTGCTAAAGAACTGGGGAAACTAGATGTGGTTAATAGCTTTATGACGGATAGTCAGCTATTAAAAGCGGAGTTCCAAAGAGAAGGGCCAGACTATGACTTCGGCCCACCACCAATGATATGGTCTGCTAAAGTCTGGGATAGTTTATATACGGGCTATCTTCTGCCCAATAACATGAGACTCTGGGATGCAATCGCTAAATTTCCAATGGAAATTCGTTGGTATGGTGAAGCGCTTCTTAAGTATCAAGCAATTCCAATTCATCCAATTGGACCACTATTCCACTTTTATCATTATGAATGGCAGTATAAATTCCATATGAATAATTCCCTTCATCAAATGAATGATGAAAAGATAGGGGAAGTGAAGCAATCATATTGGGATGAATCTTTGCGTCCAAGCTTTGCAAAAAAACCATGGTATTCCAGGGCTTGGAAGAAAACTAAAAACTGGCTAAGAAATCAATGAATCATTTTCCTCAATGCAAAATTTGTCATAGCAACTCCACATCTTCCTATAGTGTTCAAGAGATGATGTATGGATTATCGGGGCTATTTAAATATCATTTATGTAAACAGTGTCAGTGTCTTCAGCTGAGTGACGTCCCAACCAACCTCAGCGATTACTACCCTAAAAATTATTATAGTTATTCCAATTCGTTAAAAAAGAGGCCGTTTAAGAACTGGCAAAGATCTCTCAAGCGGCGAATCATCCTTCAACATTCTTCCATTTTTTCTAGTTTTTTTTCATTTTTGATTCAATCTCAATCCATGTTTTGGACATACCGAAAATTAGGCATGAGAAAACAGGCTACTGTTTTAGATGTTGGTTCCGGAAGCGGATCGCATGTGCTCGAATTAAGATCTGCCAAAATTGATGCCTTAGGTATCGACCCATTTATTAAGCAAGACATTATGATCAATGATGAATTACTAGTAAAAAAAGGTGAACTAAATGATCTTGATTCAAAATTTGATTTAATATGTTTTCATCATTCATTTGAACACATTGTTGAACAACTTCAAGCGCTACTACATGCCAAAGAATGTCTTAAATCGGGTGGCAAAATCCTCATTCGAATTCCAACGACGAGCTCTTGGGCTTTTGATGAGTATCAAGAACATTGGGTACAACTCGATGCACCCAGACATATTTTTTTACACTCACATGAAAGTATTAAGTTACTAGCGATGCAGGCAGGATTAATTGTTAAAAATATTTGGTGTGATTCTTCTGAGTTTCAGTTTATTGGTAGTGAACAATATAAAAAAGGTATCACTCTTTTAGATCCCCAAAGCTATTATGTCAATAAAAAAACCTCGATTTTCAGCAAAGCAGATATTAAGAAATTTCAAATAAAGGCTCGTCAAGCCAATGAAAGCCTTAAAGGAGACCAAATCTGTGTCGTCCTAGAAATCCAACCCTAGTTGCTTAAACTGCTCTCGCATTTTCTTTACTTTATTTTTCCAGAGCCACTTTTTCCAAAAACTCCGCGGATAGTCATTTTCTGCCATATTTAGCCGTATTAATAGGCGGCTTTGAACTTCTTTGACCATTAATCGATCTAAAGGAAGATTTAAATAGTGATTCAATACCAAAAGATTATCTAACCGTCGATGGCGTAATTGCGCTTGTGGAAATTTATGACGAAATATTTTTTTATTATTTTTAATTAATAATTTTTGATGAGGATCTTGATAAAAACTCGCGCTTCCCTGATGGTATACGAAGACATCCTCCAACAGTAAGCAGCTAAAGCCAAGCGCTTTTGCTCTCATACAAAAATCAAAATCTTCGTAGTAACCCCTGCCGTAGCTAAGGTCTAGGCCCTTGAGCTGATCCCAAAGCGATGTTCGAATAGCTACGCAAAAAAAGTCTGCTCGATATAGTGGCGCATTCAGCCCAGTTGGAGTTGAGTGTGTTTTTTCATAAAGTGCGAATACTTCTGCTGAAGATTTTTGATTAAAATCAAGCTTTTGTGCTGTTCCAGCTTCATTCGTAACCGGGCCAACAACACCAACTTCAGATGGAAGTGTTTTTAATTGCTTATATAGGGTTTCAAATGCCCCAAAAGGAAAAATCGTATCACTCCCCAAAAGCAATATCCACTCAGCAGGCACCAAATTTGCACCGTAATTCATGCCGCCTGCAAAGCCTAAGTTGTTTGGCAGAAGAACTGAGTGTATGGGTGGATTTTGTATGGCATAGATCTCTTGAAGTTTTGCCGCATTATCTGGAGATCCATTATCAATTACTGTAAAGTGAACATCATCACGACGAAATTCATTTTCAAGAGAGTCTATACACTTTTTACTGGTTTGATTAAAGTTTTTAAATCCTAAAATCACTGCATGTATAAATACATAATTTTTCTTTTCATTAATTAACAAAGCTTCCCCTTGGGGTAAATCTGAAGTAAATTTGAAAATAGCAGTTTTTAATCAAGTCATGTCGTAAATAGATTATCATTTTGATATATTAACAAGATTAAAACAAAAGCTTAATTATCTAGAATTGCTTACTCTGATGGTCTAGATATTCTCTTTAATGCTTTATTCTGACAAGGTACATCTTTTTCAATTTAATGAATACGATCCCCACCTACCGAAAGCCCATTTCAGAATCTAATATTTTGATTGCTGGAACGGCACGGGATGTTGCTCATTGCATTGCCAGTGAGATAAATCACCTCATTGCCTGCACGAGTGACTTTAAATCAACCAAGGTGTTCATCGTTGAGAGTGACTCAAGCGACCAAACTGATGATTGCTTAAACCAACTTACTAATGAAATTAGTTTTTTTTCATTTATTGGTTTAGGTAAATTAAGTGAGGTAATTCCATCCAGAACTCAACGTCTAAGTTATTGTCGAAATCAGATTGTCAATGCTGTGCAGGCTGACCCGCAATTTCAGTCTATTGATTTTGTCCTGCTAGCCGATTTAGATGGCGTCAATGGCCTTTTGACAAAAGAAAAAATTGCTCAATGTTGGACTCTTGAAGAAAATTGGGATGTTATTTGCGCAAATCAATTGAACTACTATTATGATATTTGGGCACTACGTCACCCCTACTGGAGTCCATATAACTACCTAGAACAATATCACCACCTCACCCCGTTTTTAGGCTCTCATCAAGCGAATCAAATTTCCAAAATCGTCAAACAAGTTAAATTGGATCCAACGCTAGATCTCATACCCGTTGATTCAGCATTTGGAGGTTTGGCTATTTATAAGCGTGAAGCCTATATCTCTGGAAACTACGGTTTTGAACCAGGAGTTGTGGATGAGGTTGATCATGCGCCTTTTCATAGGATCTTACGTGATAAAGGATATCGTATCTTCATCAACCCTGCCCTCATTAATTGTCGAGAGCCCAGCCTTCCACCTGGGACAAATGCCAAGCGTCGGTTCATTCTTGAAGCACTTCGTTGGGCCGGCAATACTGTTTTAGGAAAGCATCGATTCCATAAATATTTGGATTTCCTCAAACAAGATCATAAGAATTTATAACTCATTACTTTAAGATCATTATCTCTATGCCAATCATTAAAATCGCCCTAGAAGGAGTCCCCAAAGACTACGCAACAAGCCTCCTACCGACTGTGATTCATCACATGGGATATCAAACAGAATGGGTAAGCACAAAGCAAGCAGATTTAATAATCAAAGGCCCTTTTTTCAAAAGAACTAAGCCTTTTAAAATGGTGCCTAAACCACTCCGACCAATAGCCTCAAAAGTGCTTGAAGGCATTAAAAAACAACGTAAGCAAGCTCCCATCACGCTTTTTCATACGCAAGAAAATACGCGGCATGACATTTTTGATCCAGATTATTCAATTTCTTTTGATTTGGGTGTTTCCAATCCCAAGCATTACCGCTTGCCGTATTGGATGGAGATGATCGATTGGTCCCATGAGGGAGTCATTGGTAATCAAAATCCACGCTATGGCAGATTAATGAATTTGAAGGACCTGTCCTCGCCGCTTGGTAAAAAATTTATATCTAGACCCCAAAGAATGGCTTTTATCACTTCACACCTACTTGAGCCCAGGAAAATGTTATTTGATCGTTTAGGTAAGGTGATTCCTATCCATGGATTTGGTCCTTATTTTGATAAAAATATTCGGAGTCATTTACAAAGTTCATTTACGAAATATGAACTCTTACAAGATTACGCTTTTAATTTATGCCCAGAAAACTCGCTTTATCCCGGGTATATCACCGAAAAAATACCTGAGGCTTTTAATGCGGGATGCTTACCAATCACTTGGGTCGACACAAATATTCAATGCGACTTTAACCCTTTGGCAATGTTAAATTTACTGCCCCTAACGTACGAGAACTTTAGCTCCGTTGAGGAGATTATTCACTCTAAAAAACATTTAAATAACTTTTCTGAACAGGCTCTTTTAATCCGTCAACCTAGCCTAGAACCCTTTAAAGTATTTTTAGAAGAGATTCTTCTTCAAGCCACATCTTAATGTTTTAGGTTTTTGGTGTGTCCAGAAATTTTAAATAGGACTGATAAGCTTCATATAGCCCGTCCTTCAAAGGTTTTGTTGCTTGCCATCCCATACCTTGAATCTTAGAACTGTCCATTAATTTTCTGGGTGTGCCATCAGGCTTGCTAGTATCAAATTGAATCTCTCCGGGATATTCAATGGCCTCTTTTAAGAGAAAAGCTAAGTCACGTATTGAGATATCAGATCCAAAACCAACATTAATATGACTTAACATCGGGCTTGTATTAGCCTCATATTGCTCTTTATTAAGCTCCATAATGAATACAGATGCTTTAGCCATATCATCCACAAAGAGAAACTCTCTTGAGGGAGTGCCCGTTCCCCAAATCAATACATAGGGTAAATTTTGTATTTTTGCTTCATGGAGTCTTCGAATCAGGCCAGGAACTACATGGCTGTGTTCGGGATGGTAGTTATCTCCTGGGCCATATAAATTGGTTGGCATTACGCTACGATAATCAATCCCATGAGAGCTTCCATATTGTCGGTTATAGCTTTCACATAGCTTAATGCCAGCAATCTTGGCAATGGCATAAGGCTCGTTAGTAGGCTCAAGTACTCCTGTCATTAAAGCCTCTTCAACTATAGGCTGATTAGCTAACCTTGGATATATACAACTAGAGCCTAAAAATAGTAGTTTTTTAACTCCGCTTAAAAACGCTTGATGAATTACATTACATTCTACAATGAGGTTTCCGTAAATGAATTCGGCTGGATAAGCATTATTGGCATAAATACCACCAACTTTCGCTGCGGCTAGATATACTTGATCAGGTTTTTCTGTTTGAAAAAAATGCGCCACGTCGCTTTGATTACATAGGTCTAATTCGGCATGAGTGCGTGTAATGATATTTGTTTGTCCACGAGCCTGCAGTTCACGGACAATGGCAGATCCAACCATTCCCTTATGGCCAGCAACATAAATAGAGGGCTTAATTTTCATGGGATTATTCATGCGATTATTATAGTGCCTTCATTTGCATAATATCTTGTGCGGGGGCATTTCTTGTTTCAGTTATCATAAAATATATAATAATAATCCAAAGTATTTTATCCATTAACTTATTGTCTTTATAAACCCATTTGCTGAATCCTATTTGATAACAACCCCACTTCTTCAGATAATTCCTACAACGTGTATCTATTTGATACCGATTTTTCATCTAACCTTCAATGATTGGACTGGCAATTGGATGGTTTTTGCTTCATTTTTTTGTTTACTTGCCTTAATTAAAAATAAAGTCGATTTTCTATCTTCTCTTCAAGTTCAACAATTTAAAATAGTATCTCTCTGCCTAATTGCTTACACGTTGGCTATTTTTCTATCTCAACTATGCAGAGGGTCTTTTTATCATAGGGCTTATCTTGATACTAGCCCTTTTTTATATTTCATACCTGTTTATTTGTTTGTGGCTTGGAGGCGAATCGACATCGGAAGATGGCTTCAACTCATAATGCCGATTGTAGTCATTGGTGCTTATTGGTCAACTTTTTATCATCATCGTGAATTGGCCAATCCAGACTGGGTCAAAGATCATCGTTTAGCCCCATATTTTTTAGACCCTTTAGTCTTTGGACAACTCACCCTCACTTTAGGTTTAATGAGTTTGTCAACTATCCAAGTTTATAAAAGTGGCATCAAAAATATTACACTCATTACTTGGTCCTCAATCGGATTTTTTTTAAGTATTTATCTTTCTATTAAGTCAGGCTCAAGGACCGGTTGGTTAGCCATACCCCTAGTTCTTTTTTTAATCGTAGTTATAAAGCTTAAATTGAGTCTATGGAAAAGTATCCCTATCGGAATCTTTTTTTCAGTCTTGGCGAGTTTTATCTTATATCAAACTTCACCTATTATTCATGATCGTATCAACTTAGCTTTTGATGAAATCATTTCCTATCCTTGGCATGGTGGCATAGCTCCTGATACATCTGTAGGATTAAGAATTACTTTCCAAAGATTGGGTTGGTTTTATTTCTCACAAAGTCCTATTTATGGGTGGGGTACAGGTGGCTACACCTCCATAAAAGATGCACCAGAAGTTCTTAGCTTTTCTAGTCAGTTTGCTAGAGATTTTGTGAATTCAGCATTATTTCATAATGAACTAACAACACAAATGGTTCGATATGGCTTATTCGGTATCACTGGATATCTTCTTGCGGTAATAGTCCCGTTAATCATTGGTTTTAAAAGCTTATCTTCCAATAATCCAATTGTTAAAAAGAATGCCTTACTATTGGTGTGTTTTATTATTTGCCAGATGATTTCAGGCCTTACTGATGAGTTTCTAAATTTGAAAGGGATGGTGGCTTTTTATGCCTATCTGGTCTCTACTTTGTTAGGCACAATAATAGCCTTTTCAAACCAAACCCAAAAAATTGAATCTATTTAAATTTATCACAAAGAGCCAAAGCTTTACCCTGTGCATCCTTAGGATTAAGGTTGGGCAATACACCGTGTGGTAATTGCCAATCAATTTGTAAAGTCTGGTCATTCCAAATAATGCACTGCTCGCTCGCCTGATGCCAATAATCTGTTGTCTTGTAGAGAAAATGTGCTTCTTCAGAGAGAACCACAAATCCATGAGCAAAGCCCTCTGGTACCCAAAACTGTCTTTGGTTTTCACCACTGAGTTCAGTCCCAGTCCACTTACCAAAAGTTGGTGAGCTTTGTCTAAGATCAACAGCAACATCAAAGACTCTGCCCTGAGTGACTCTCACCAATTTACCCTGCGTTTGCTCCATCTGATAATGCAAACCTCTTAATATGTATTGTTTTGAAAAAGAGTGATTATCTTGGACAAATGGTTTTTTTATTCCAGTCTTTTCAGTAAATTCTTTTTGATTAAATGATTCAAAGAACCATCCTCTTGCATCACCAAATACTTTTGGTTCGATGATGAGTACATCAGGGATTTCTTGAGTAGGGGTAACTGTAATGGGCATATTTTAAGCAATATGTTCAGTTATCATTTTTAGTAAGTATTGACCATAAGCATTCTTTTTTAAGGAGTGAGCTAATTTTTCGACTTCTTCTTTACTAATCCACCCTTGATGAAATGCTATTTCTTCGGGGCATGCTACCATCAGACCTTGCCTTTTTTGAAGCGTAGAAATAAATCCTGCTGCTTCATGTAAGGAATCATGGGTTCCTGTATCTAACCAGGCATAACCTCGCCCCATAATTTCTACTTGCAATTGTTGCTGCTCTAAATAAACACGGTTGACATCTGTAATCTCTAATTCACCTCTAGCACTGGGTTTAATAGAGGCCGCAATATCACAGACTTGTTGATCGTAAAAATAAAGCCCCGTTACGGCATAATTACTTTTCGGCTGGATGGGTTTTTCTTCGATAGAGATTGCTTTAAAGTCATCATCAAATTCAACCACACCATATCTTTCAGGATCTGAGACATGATAAGCAAAGACTGTGGCCCCTGTTGTTAGATCATTTGCATCTTTGAGTTGATTTGCAAAATTATGACCATAGAAAATGTTATCGCCAAGAATAAGAGCACTAGGATGATTACCCACAAAGTTCCTGCCTAATGTAAATGCTTGAGCAAGTCCATCTGGACTTGGCTGGACTTTGTATTCAATAGCAAGTCCCCATTGTGACCCATCACCGAGTAATTCCTGAAACCTTGGTGTATCTTGGGGTGTGGAAATTAACAAAATCTCACGCATACCTGCAAGCATTAAAGTAGTGAGTGGGTAGTACACCATGGGCTTATCATAGACTGGCATGAGCTGCTTTGAGACCGCCTGAGTAACTGGATAAAGCCTTGTCCCAAATCCTCCTGCGAGGATAATACCTTTACGAGATGATTCGCTTTTAATAAAGTTCATATTTTTATTTTTGTTAAGAAACTATGTTTTTAACATACTCAGCAACTTGCGATTCCCACTGAGGAAAATGAGCAATTTGTAGAGCATCTTTTAATTTACGATTATCCATCCTTGAATTGTAAGGTCTTGGTGCGGGAAGAGGATATTCTGTAGCTGGGATCGCTTGGATTGCTTCTGGATTCACTTTTAAAATGCACCCCAACTCTTTTGCGGTTTGAATCGCAAAACAGGCTAAGCCGTGCCGGGTGGTTTGACCATCTGGTACCGCGTGATAAATTCCACTTTTCGCATCGCTGGAAATGAATTGAATCGCGATATCTGCTACCCACTCTGCACTAGAGGGGACTCCATGCTGATCAGCAATCACCTTCAATTGATCACGCTCTCCTGCCAATCTAAGCATTGTTTTGATAAAGTTACTACCATCGCCATAGACCCAACTTGTTCTTAATATGAAATATCTAGATGTTGAGTTTGACTTTGATTTAAAAATGTCTTGAATAGCAATTTCACCAGCTAGTTTACTTTTACCGTACCGCCCTAAAGGACTAGTCAAATCACTCTCTAAGTAAGAAGATTCCTTATTGCCATCAAATACATAATCTGTTGAATAATGTACAAACAACCCATTGGGTGTTTGGCTGATATATTGCGCCATTACACTGGGAGCCGCAGCATTGATTTGGTTGGATAACTCGCTCTCTTGTTCTGCTTTATCAACAGCTGTATAGGCCGCGGCATTGATGATCATTTGTGGTTTAAGTTTTTGAAGGATTGTGCTGATTTGATCAGCACTTGCTAAATCACATTCATCTCTTCCAATAAAAGTAACGAGGGGATTGTTTGCAAGCTTTACTTGTAAAGCTTTACCAACTTGGCCATATTTTCCAAAAACTAGAATTCGAGAGTCTTGCATTAAATAATCCAACGATATTTATTACTTGGCATATTGCTTATCAATCCATTGACGGTAATTACCACTGACAACCCCTTCAACCCATTTGGGATTATCTAAATACCACTGAACCGTTTTTCTGATACCTGACTCGAAGGTTTCCACCGGCTTCCAACCAAGTTCTCTTTCGATTTTTGATGCGTCAATTGCATACCTACGATCATGACCAGGGCGGTCTTTGACATAAGTAATTTGCTCAGCATACGATTTACCGTCATTTTTTGGTCGAAGTTCGTCAAGAATGCTACATATTTGCTTTACAACATCGATATTGGCTTTTTCATTCCAGCCACCAATGTTATAGGTCTCACCTAGGGTACCTTTTTCTAGGACTGTTCGAATCGCTGTGCAATGATCTTTTACATATAGCCAATCTCTGACTTGCTGACCATCGCCATAGATAGGCAATGGTTTACCATTAAGTGCATTTAAGATGCATAAAGGGATCAGTTTTTCAGGAAAATGGTATGGTCCGTAATTGTTTGAACAATTCGTCGTTAATACGGGGAAGCCATACGTATGAAACCAAGCCCTCACTAAATGGTCAGAGGCAGCTTTAGATGCCGAATAGGGGCTATTGGGCTCGTATGGGTGATTTTCTGTGAAAGGAGGGTCATTAGGACCCAAAGATCCATAGACTTCATCAGTAGAGACGTGTAAGAACCGAAAGGATGATTTTTGGGTTTCTGCCAGTTCATTCCAATAGCCTCTAGCGCACTCTAATAGATTGAAGGTGCCGACGATATTGGTTTGAATGAACTCTGTTGGTCCATGAATAGATCTATCTACGTGGCTTTCTGCAGCAAAATTAACGATTGCTCGGGGTTTAAACTCTTTTAATAGGCTAGTAACGAGGGCTTTATCACCAATATCGCCCTTAAAGAAAAGATATCTTTCATCATTTTGGACTAGTTCTAAGGTTTCTAGATTGCCTGCGTAGGTTAAATAATCAAGATTGGTTAGTAAATCAGCATTTGGTAGATTTAACCAATCCAATATAAAGTTACTACCAATAAATCCAGCGCCACCAGTAACTACAATCATGCGCCAACTCCTTTTTTATTTAATAGAATTTTCTCATAAGAACCCATCTTAAAACCGAAGATAAAAGCTGTTTACCTATTCATCTACAAACACTTTTAATCAAGTATAGCTATTTAAAATCAATGGCTTAACTGGTTTAACTTTACCAAAAAGGCTTTTTTAATAGGCTTTTTAACACCATAAAATACAATGGCAAAACAAGAAAAAAGGCCAAAAGAACCCAAAACAGAGGCATTACTTAATTAAGGCATTTCCAAGTCAGTCATGCCGTGGAGCTTAACAAAAAGTATAATACTTTGATGCTCTTCTTTTTTCTCGCTTTCTTTCTTTCTTTCATTTTTAATCTTCTATTGGTACGTTATAGCAATGTCCATCAGAAATTTACTTTAGATAATCAATCTGGCCCCCAAAAAGTCCATACCAAAGATGTTGCTCGAGTGGGAGGAATTGCCATCTTTGGAAGTCTAGCTTTAACTCTCATTTTCAGGCTCTTTTACTTTGAGTCCGCCTACATGGGCGAAATATTAAACGGCCTGCGTGTTTCCATTGCTCTTTGCGCTATACCTGCTTTTATGGTCGGTGTTGCTGAGGACCTCACAAAAAAAGCTGGGGTATATGTCCGATTGTTTGGCATAACTATTTCAAGTATTGCGGTTTTTTATTATGTACCTGCGCAAATTACACGCTTCGGTATTGCGGGTATTGACGTTTATTTGGCTCTGCCGCTTATAAGTCTTGTTATTACTACCTTTGCAATTTCAGGCCTTTCCAATGCCTACAACTTAATTGATGGTTTTAATGGCCTAGCAAGTATGGTTGCAATCTTGACCCTCACAAGTATTACATATGTAAGCTTCAAGAATAATGATACTTTACTTGTATCTACATCTCTTATTTTGATTGGTGCAATTGCTGGATTTTTTGTTTGGAACTACCCCAATGGTCGTATTTTCTTGGGCGATGGTGGCGCTTACCTGATAGGTTTTTTTATTGCGGTTTTAAGTCTCTTATTGGTTAGTCGGCATGAATCTATTTCGCCATTTTATGCTTTATTAGTTAATGCTTATCCTGTTTTCGAAACAATTTTCACGATTTGGCGACGTAAAGTGCATCGCGGTCGTAAGTCGATGACTCCGGATGGGATTCATTTTCATTCACTAATTTATCGACGCCTTTTACGTTGGGCGACGCGTGATAAAAAAACTGCCAATCTTAATAATGCTAAAACCTCACCGTACCTTTGGGCCCTATCCTGTATAACCATTATTCCAGCTACCCTATGGTGGAATAATCAAACTGTTTTGGTTCTTACCGGTCTAATCTTTTGTGGCTTTTATATTTTTTCCTACACTTGGCTTGTGCGCTTTAGATCAATTTTAAGGTAATCCCACGATAGCGAAACAATTGATTAAATACTTTTTAAGAGAAACTATTATTTTTTTAGTAATTTTAGAGAGCAATTAACATAAATATTTAGTGTATTTATGCATGAAATAGCCACCTAACATGTAGAGCTTATCTCTTTTTTATGCGAGGAACAAGACTAATTGCAGTTCATAAAATTAATATACTTAGTATGAATTACAATCAAATAAGATAAATTACTTAATATTAATCTTTCCAATATTTTTATTGAAGTTTAATTATTCAGCATAATTTTTTTTAGTGTTAAATCCTCTAGTGATCAGTCCCATTAATTTGGTTACTAAAATACCCTTACGGGTTAATTTATATCCTTCCTCAATTTTTTCTATATTTCCAATCTTAATTTGCTCGATAATACGGCGATTTACAGCGTCTTCGTCTTTGAAATAAAGTGTATAAATATAATCATCCATTTCTGATCTGACCTAATTTTTAGTACCACTCCCAAAGAGAGGAATTTTTGATAATCTATCTCTAAAAGGAGTAAAAAATGCCTAAAGGTCAACGTATTAAACCGGAACAAATTGTGATGTTATTGCGTCAAGTCGAAGTTTTGACTGCCAATGGAAAAACACTAGCCCA
>Ga0209191_1001041_pt1 | contig 19035 bp, 21 predicted proteins | sample S_130626_EF_Meta_FD_187320 | JGI IMG/M metagenome (GOLD analysis project Ga0209191, IMG submission 187320) | Freshwater microbial communities from Lake Simoncouche, Canada to study carbon cycling - S_130626_EF_MetaG (SPAdes) (version 2) | ecosystem: Environmental > Aquatic > Freshwater > Lake ...
AAATCTGAGATTTTTAAAATATTTTCAAATATATTTTTTATGATACAAATTGTATCACAAATATTTCAGATTTTTCAGATTTTTGCGGCATATCATAAAATAAATATTTGAGATATTTTTAAATCATGATATAATTATATCATAAATATTTTTAACAATTTTAATTTTTGCCACCATATCATACCATGATATAAATGTATCATAAATATATTTCCGAATTATAAATTATGATATGGTTATATCATGAATGTAGACAATGTAGGCAATGTAGGCTGTTTTTATGAATCCAGGAGTTGGGGAAATCGGGTTTTCGGGTTTTCGGGTCGGCGGGTTTAACGGTTCCCCCTCTGGGTTTTAATATATGTAGGATGTAATGTAATGTAATCATTTGAAAAAGTTTGAGAAAGTATATAGTCGCCGGTAGAGGACAGCCGGTAAAACCCGACGCTCCGCAACTCCGAAAACCGTTTTACCCCAGGTCCTGGATTCTGTAGCCTACATTACATAGCCTACATGGCATGAAAACCAGGCGGGGGCAGTCGTTCGGATCTTTTTTAAACTATACTACAGTATAAAAATGATTCGCTTTCATCCATTAAAATTGACAACCATTTAAACCTATAACTATGTTTATAAATCAAAGTTATAAGAATTATTAAAATGCCAGTCATCAATGGATGCTTCCACAAGACAAAGCCGAAAACTATTAAAATTAGAATCGTACCAGTGTTTAACGGGCACCCAGTCCATGCAGCTATTCCGCCCACTTCTAAAAGTCGTATAGAAGGTAAAATAGTAATCAATGAGTATAACATACCCACGCATTACATAATTGACGGAATCATTAAACCGATCTAATACATTTCAAATAACACTTTTTAAACTCTGCATCTCGTGCCTTCCGCTGTTCCTTTATTTCTATTTTTAATAAACGTTTCTCTAGCTTTGCAATTCGTCGCTGTTCTCGTTCTTCTGGTGTCATCCTACATAAACATTTTATTTATATAAAGTAGAAATGCCTCTTGAACATGTAGCGCCCGTTTCCGTTACACGTATAACAGATACAGAACGGCGGGTACTTGTTATACCTAACTTACCCCCCGCTAAAATGCAAGTCTTCCCTATCTCAGAACCTCCGCCGGTGTTCGTAATTTTTCCTGAATGGCATAAGCACCCCGATTTAAAAAAGTAGATTCGATATGAACAGGATTAAACCAGTCTTGCACATGTTCTACTACTTCCTTCGGTTCAAATGGTTTACAACTAAAGACATCTAAGAACATAGCGTTCCATTCTTCGGAAAAGTGCGCCATGATGTTAGAAGTTTCGATAAGCTGAACAAGGGTATAGCCGCCTTTGTTTCCTTCCCCAAAGTGTACGATTTGTGGAGCCCCGTAGGCTTTCATATCAATACGCTTTACTAGTGTATCGCTAAAACCTTTGATGTTCTTGGAGCATCGAATATTAAGAGCTCCACAACGTGAAGCATTTAATACTAAATGATAGCCCCAGTTTCTCATATACTTATGAAAATGAAATAGTTCTGTCACGTTCAATAATAATATCCGTTCTAGGAACTGGTACAGCATCTGGTGCTGCAGGAGCCGGGCGGGGTCGTTCTGCTTCCCGCTTAGCAGCTGAAGCGGCTAAGATCGCTTCCCGGTTCCTGGCGTAATATTCCCGCCCGTACTGTTGCCTTTGGATTCTATGGGCTCGGTAGTATCGTTGGGACGCTGTCAACGTGTCCGCAGCGGGTGCAGTGGTTTCCATGTTCTACATATAAAAAATAAAATATTATTTCTATATAGAAACAAAATGGCAACCACTCGCGAAGAAAAGATTCAGAAACTGGTTGATTTTGCTTTAGAGTTTAAGGATGACCCCGATTTTAATCGTTTGCCCTTTCCCATTGAAGTTGTAAAGATTCTTGAACAAAAAGGCGTAACCATCAAGCCTAGGGAGTTCACGGCTGCACAGGCAGCCGATGCTTGTTTTAATATGACAAGTACCCAAAAGTACACATCAAATAAAATTGAAGTTATAGACCAAACTTCTCTCGAATGTTCTTTTCCGCCTCTGCCCGTGTCGGCTTCTCCCACAGATACCAGCGAGACCAAAACCCCGGAGTCAATGGATTCGCCCAGTCTTCCCGCTTCCGATGCCGTTGCAAGTACCGAGCCCGTCGCTCGAGATCTTTTGTCTGTAGAAAGTCCAGCGCCCCTGCCTGACCAAAAGGAATAGTTTTATGTCTATGTTCGGACGTTGTTAAGACCGCATCAAACTTTTTTAAAGGTTTATGCGATTTTACGATATGGACTAGTTGAAGCATCATTTATAAGGGTTACGCTTTTTTAGCAGCGTTAGCAATTTGAGAGAGTGCAAAATTACCTAGGCGGGTATTTGCAAATCCTTGGAATGTGTTTGCTGCACGGAGACCAGCTTTTAGCTGTGGGTTTTTAATCAATCCTAAAAAATCAGCAGCGTTTGCGGCTTTCAGTCCATATTTAGCAGCCGTTCCAACCGTGGGGATATAACTAATAGCACGACGCGCAAATGATTTAGATTTTGTTCCCTTTGTTTCTTTGGTTAGGTGCTCCATACCGGGGCTTGTTATCATCGACATTTCTAATTACTCATCAGAGGATTTTTTACCACCACTAAAAAAGCCGCGAATATCAGCCGTTCCTTCACCAATAGAACGACTACGACCGCGACCACCGCGACCACGACCGCGGCGGGACGGGACTCCAGCACCACCGCCGCTGATACCTGAAAGTAGTTCAGCTAAATCGGGGCGCTGTCTAGCAGCCTCTGCAAAGGCAGCACCAACAATAGAACCACCAGGAGGACGACCAGGACCCGCAGGGGTCGTAAATGTAAACCCAGTAGGAAACGCTCCAAGCTCACGGGGAAGCCGTTCGATTCGTTCGCCACCATATAGAACAGATGGAGAAAAGGAAGTTACATTCTGCGGAACATATCCAGAACTAGAACTACTAGAAAAAGCTGAAAGAGATTCGGCAGATGGCGAAACTTCAACCGGCTTTTCACGTCGTAGAAGACCAGGAAGACGGATACGACTTAGCGCACGACCAACGCGATTACGCAGAGCTGTTCGGCGTTGCTCCTGCCCTGCGCGTTCGCGTTCGATAGCCTGGGCTGCAAGATTAGCCTGAAGGGTTCGCGCTTCATTGCGTCTTACCTGTTCGGCGGTTGTTTCAGCCTGTGCCGCCTGAAGTGCAATTTGAGAACCAGGAGGAAGGCGCAGCTGCTGCGCAATACGTTCCGCCCGTCGGCTAATCCGTAATTCATTTGTAAACTCTTCTAGCTCATCTTCCGTAGCCAGTGGTCGTGCAGCACGTGCGGCAGCTGTTAATTCTTCTGTTTTCATCTCTGCAAACTCATCTGCTAATGTCTGTTTCATCAGTTCATTCCCAAAGACTTCACCCCCTGCCAATGACTGCGCAGTGAAGATCTCTTTGCGTGGGTCAGGCGGCGGCTGAAACGTGACGGGTCCCGTCATTTCCTGCTTCTTCTGAATCTGTGCATATATCATAGCATAGGTTCCATCTTCCCACATAGGAGCAGAACCACCAACCCCCGCACCTTTAGGAAAATCAGAACAAACTGGATTATTGGGATACATCATAATTCCCTTATAATCTAGCGGCTTTGCACTTGACATTTTAATTTTCCCATCAGATGTATCAGCAAGGGTGTTATTAAATCCTATACGATGAACGGGCATAGCGTGTTCCGTACGAGATGTACGAACATTACCGTAGCCGCGTTGGCTCATGGTGCGTTTTTCGGCACCTTCTAACAAACCGGTACCATCTGACATAGGAACAACTTTACTAGCAAAGATCTTCTTGCCCTGCGCCTTGGTAGGATGGATATAGGCGCTCTGTTGCCCGTCAAGTCCTAAGTTGATTCCTGAAGCGACGTACTGATTCATGCGGGTTTTATACTGCCCGTAGACAGTAGGCGTATCTGTCATGGTCGGCGTGATTCCTCCGCTCTTACGGGTTACACGTGCAGTGATTCTATCGACGGATTCACGAAGTGCAGCTAATGAGCTTGGTTTTTGCTGCCCTATTTTCAAACCGTCACCAACGCGGCGAAATGTACTCATCCTATATTACGGTAGAAGATATTTTTTAAAACCTCTTGGGGGTCTACTGTGTTTAATTTATAATGGTTGGGTTCGGGTGCCGCTTTCATCGGTTTTCGCTTTTTTGGTTTTACTACTACTTCCTCCTCTTCGCTTGATTCCTCAGAAGACGAGGGCGGCGGGGCTGCTTTCTTCTTCTTTTTCGTTTCTTTGTGTTCTATGTATGATATAACACTATGTAACCCCTCGGACAGTGCGCGGATGTCTTCGCTGTGATCATGTGCAGCCGGTGCAGCCGGTGCAGCACGAGGTGCACGGGGTGCAGGTGCTGCACGGGGTGCAGGTGCAGGAGCGGCTTCACTGATGGAAAGGGTGGGCGCACGGGCTGCCGGTTTAGCTACTGGTTTTGTTTTTTCTGCCTGTTTTGCCTGACGTGCAGCAGCTAAGGCATCCAGTGCCTTAGCGGTTGCTGCCTTTTGTGCGGGTGTTCGCTCTTTCTTAGCTCCATGAGTACTAGGTTTCTCTAAACTTACTTCAGTTGTATCATAATCATCTTCATCCATGCCGGGGGTTCTACCTGGGGCTCGTTTTTATAATATGTTTGTTTTTACAATATTTTTATAGTAAAAATATTGTAGAAATATTGTAGAAAGTTTTTTATTGTTAAAATCATGTTTTTAGCTATATAAAAAAGTAAGAAAGTTTTTATGGGTTGTTATCCTTTTGAATATTTGTAATTACCATTCGCCCCTGGTAGTTGTTATACCAGCATCTACACAGTATAGACTGACCAGGGTTAAGCTGGTTATTGCCTCCCCAGTTAGGAAAATTACCGTATGGGTCTTGTGTCTGAAATTGTACATTCATATTATTAACTCCGTTAGCATTACAAAATCTATACTCACCTGGTATATTGTCTGAGTCGCGAATGCGAAATGTTACGCTTAAGTCACCAGCACCTGTAGCGTTTGCAGACTGAATGTTTACAGTACCAGGTGATACCGCTACGTATGTTATAGCAGTCACACCTACTGAAATGTATTGATTGACGTTAGGCAAAGTAAAGATTTTAGTACCGTTAATAGTTGTACCGGTTATAGCACCCGTTGTGAGCGATCCAGCACTTACATTACCAGATACACCAGCATAGGTTACCGTTATACCAGTCGCACCGAGCCCTCCGCCGTCTAATGTCGTCGAGCCTATTGTGATGTTTGTAGGATTGATGGCTACACCTGATGTAGTAAAATTGTTAGCCGATACCAGGTTTCCCGCGATGGTTGTAGCACCGTTGATAGGGTTGTTATTCATGTTCAGCGCGGATGTAGCGTTGCCGTTCCATGATGAGCCGCCAGTGTAAGGAGCCCCATTAATACTTGATATTCCAGTTAGTGCAGGAGTATCTACATAACTAACCGCCGTAACACCGTTACCATAAAACCCGCCAGTATCCATTTGAGTTCGTATAGCTCCACCAACTGCAGTAATTATATTAGTACTAAAAATATTGTTGAGTTTCATATTAAAATTACCAAATGAAGTAACACCGCTTGTACTTATATTATCAAGAACAGCTTTACTGGCTAAAAATGTATTTGCCGTTGCTGTATTCGTATTAACTATGCTATTATTGTTCATGTCTAGTTGTGTCGTTGCTGTACTAATCCAACTATTTGCAATTGAAGAAATAGGATATCCGTTAATAGTACTAATATTGGTAAGCCCAGCATTTGCGAAATTAATTACATTACCTGCCGATGCCTGAATAGAAGATACATTTATAATTGAGTTACTATTAACATTTATATCACCAAAGCAGGTAATACTTGCAGTACTGAGAATATCCATTGTGACCAAAGAAGCCAGTAGAACATTTGTTGTCATTGAATATGTATTATTGATGTTAAAATTGTTCATGTCCAAATCTGTAGTCGCCGTACTTATCCATGTATTGGTAAATGAACTAATCCCGTTCCCGTTAATACTGCTAATATTGATGAGCCCAGCATTTGCAAAGCTTATCGCATTACCTGCTGAAGCTTGAATGGAGGATACATTAATCAATGCGTTATCGTTAATATCTATAATACCATCAGGATTCGTAAATACTATACTATTCCCAACCACTACATCATTCGCAAAGATGGTGCCCACATTGCCGATGTTTTTGCCGTTTGCATCAATCCCAACCGTGGCGGGAACGGTTGCCCATGATCGCGTATCAATGTAAGAATTACCATTTACCGTGCTAAGGTTTGTCATGCTAATCGTGGAAGCTATGATAGACAGGGTGGACGCTTTCATAGTCAGTTTTCCCATGTCTGCGCCCGTGTATTGCCCGTTTAGTTCCGTTGTGTAGAAGTTAGAGGTAATGATATAGGAAGCGTTATTAATGCTGTTCTGATTCATTTGAACGGGACCGGCTGCAGGGACATTATACCAGGGGGCAAACGGGGTACCATTAAAGGAGCTCACCGTCAAAGAGGAGATAGAACCGCTATCCGCTGTAATGCTTGATAGGGTGGATACCTGGTTATAGAGTGACCATGAACTACCGCCAAACTCTCCTACCCCTTGCCCGTTAATAGTGCTCAGTCCTGTAATGGCACCTGTCACGTTTGAAGTGTTATAGGCTGTAGCAAAGGCAAGGCTTCCTATATCTTGCAGCTGTACGTAACTATTATGTAAAATTGTATTGGAACCGCGAATATATAAATCACCGCCGCCGTTGGGTACAAAAAATGAGGGTTGAGGCGTTATGACATTTGCTGTAATTGGATCCGCGAAATAAACACCAAGAGCTGCGTTACTGTTCGCTCTGATAATGTCAAGTTCGACGTTGGGCGCCTGAAGAATACCGAGCGATGTAACCCTTGCACCGGTTCCGCAATCAAGACGCAAACCGGCAAATCCGTATAAATATGTTGTTAAAGGTATTTGGGGTAATACAGCAGGAGAACCGGCGCAAATTGAAACAATGTTATTACCAAACATAACCATAGAACCGGCTAGGGTGGGAAACGATGGAATAGCTCCTGCGTTTATGTTGATGGTTGCAGCGTTTAACCGAATGGCAGAGGTTGCACCGGCAAAGGTATTTAGACCAGCAGAAAAAGCATTAATATCTATACTGCCTCCAATTGGAACCGCTGGGTTATTCGTGCTACCGTGTGCATTGATAGAAACGCGACCATATCCTGCCACTTCTCCGTAAGAAGCATACGAATTAAGATTTATGAGACCTCCAAGCGGTCCATTCTGTGCCGTTATATTGACTATAGGCGTATTAAATGCACTTAGTCCAGAATCGGCAACAACGTTAACATCAGATCCTTTAACGTTTGTGATGTAGTAACTTTCGATATTCACATTTGAACCGCTAGAATTAATATTTACGTTAGAGGCTGCATTCATATTTATACTTCCAGAATTGGTAGAAATAGATAAGTTTTGGTCAGAACTGATGTAGGCGGTTTGACTTGATAAAACATAAACGATAGTATTCGTTTGTGCTGTGGTTGTGTTTGTTGTGGCAGTCGGTGTATTCGTTGTAATGCTTGATGCGATGGTTGTAATGCTTGAAGTGTTGATAGTTATATTTGATGCTGTAAAACCAATTGTAGAACAGGTTGCACTCAAAGAATCACCTGAAAAAACAGTATCGCCTGAAGCTATACTAAATGTACCAGGGTATAAACTAATATCAGGGTTTAGTGTTGATGTTCCTACGTTCAGATTTGCATTGATGGTTGCCGTAGGAAGTGTAGCGCTTGTTTCGGGATTCATGGAAAAATTGTACTGGTGCGGTAATACCAAATTACCATTTACCATCGTAGGACTATTAATCATAGTCGTTCCTGCCATCTGTGAAATGTATTGCACGTTTTGCCCTGTGATGGATGCCCCAATATCAACTGAAGAATCGCCAGGCTCGGCAGAAATTAGATTTCCATTTAGTAATAGGGTTACTGTAGAGAAAACATCAGTACCACCACCAGAAGGAGCCCCGCGCACTTGCGACTGTGAAAAAGCTATGCCCAAGGCATTTGGAAATGATAAACCGCCGCCGGTCTGCGTAGGGTCCATTCGTTCTATACTGTAGCTATATTTTGTGTAGGAGTTGTAACCGGTGGGGAAGGTGGAAGCGGCTGCCGGGTGTCGTTAATATCTAAGCTGAAGTCTAGCCTACGACCGCAACAGCGGCTAACAATAGCACGATGATTTATAATGCCCATGAATACACCCCCTACACTTACTACAACGGCGACAACCGATAAAATTGAACTTGTCAACGTTGAATCCATTTACTATTTATGCTATATTTGTCATAAGTGATTTAGCATAATTTCCACCTGATACGATACCGTGCGCAAATTGATTAATTGAACTATGATTTACTTCGTAATAGGTAGTAGTAGAAGCGGTTGAACCTACACCAGACGCGGCAACCGCATCGGCTGTAGAATTACCTCCTACCCAGTACCGCGTAAGGCAGATATTCGAAAAGAAAATGAGAGACGAGCCGGTCGCATTTACACCAACAGCAGGAACACCACCAGCTGACGCAGAAGAGGCTAACGCCGACGAATTAATTCCACAATTTACTATCGAATGTGTAAGCGTAGATCCAAGAGTCGAGGCAAGATTTACAACACCAAGAAGATTCGTACCAGCTGCACCGGCTGACCATGAAGAAGATAATTGAGAATAGGAAAGCGTTAAAGGGTTATTACTTCCCGCTACTGTTACAATGGGAAAATTGTTTGCAGTGCTAAGATTGCATAAACTAATGATAGCCGTTGCACTTGAGAAAAAGAAAAGGGGTGCGGTAATGCCTTGCCCTGACCCATTCGATGCCGAGCACCGCTCCATTTTGAAACTATGAGACCCTACACAATTTACATAGTTAGTAATCGTATTGCTTCCACTATCACCAAAGACACAAGATGAAAGGGTCAAAGATCCAGCCGATGCACCGCTCATATCAATTAAAGAGGTTGAAGCTGTTGAATTACCAAGGACAACCTGATTAAACCATACATTATTTGTACCTGTAGAACATGCATAAGTATGATTACCAATAATGCTCGTATTCAATTGTTGCCCTACAGTTGTACCGGAACCAATGATAGACACATTCAGATTTGAGAGCGTTAGGTTCTCCGTATAGACACCAGGCATTACATAGATAGTAGAACCTATGGAATTGTTGTTGCAAAGTGTAAGAGCCTTTGCAATCGTGAGAAAAGGCGTTCCCATACTTCCATTGCCTGTAGTGTCATTACCATTCTTAGCAACATAAATAGCTTGATTGAGTTTAAGGGTTCCATTTGGACCGGTAGGACCCGTTGCACCGGTTGCACCGGTTGCACCGGTTGGACCTGTTGCACCCGTAGGACCTGCTACAGTAGAAGCGGCACCCGTAGGACCGGTAGAACCTGCAGCCCCAGTAGGACCTAATGCCCCCGTTTCACCAGTCGCCCCCATTTGCCCTGTTGCTCCTGTGTCTCCTTGCGATCCTGTTGGTCCCGTTGCTCCATCAGTACCGGTCGACCCGGTCGGACCTGTAGGACCTGCTTCGCCGGTCGGACCTGGTAAGGGTGGTACTGATACACTAAACGACGTAGCAGCGCCTGGTGTCCAGAAAATAGGAGTTGGGACAGGAAACATGGTAAGCAGCCAATAACCAGAATTAGAACCATCCACTGAAACAATAGGATATAGTTGATTCTGTGCCGTCTGTGCGGCTCCTAAATAAGCAAAACTCCGCGATGCAATGATAGCTGTAATACTAGCGAAAAAATCAGCACCAGCTCCGTTGATACTTGTTTTTGATAATAGGATTTGCGTAGGATTTGCAAGATTGACAGCCCAGCCGCCAGGGCTAATAGTAGTATCATAATTCCATACACCGTAGGCGCTTTGACCCTGTGGACCGGTTGAACCGGTCACCCCTGCCGGTCCTGTAACACCTGTTGCACCCTCTAGACCTGTAGGACCATCTGCACCCGTGGGACCGTCTGCACCGGTTGAACCTGTCAGACCCTGTGGACCTGTTGCACCCTCTAGACCTGTAGGACCTTCTGCACCGGTGGGACCGTCGGCTCCTGTTACACCCTGTGGACCGGTTTCACCTTGTGGACCCGTTGCACCATCGGCACCGGTTGGACCGTCGGCACCTGTTGCACCCTGTGGACCCGTTTCGCCCTGTGGACCCGTTGCACCCTGTGCACCATCGGCACCCGTTGCGCCAGTCTCTCCTACGCCTGTTGCACCTGTTTCGCCCATCGGTCCAGTTGGTCCACCTGGTCCTGTCGGTCCAATTTGTCCAGTTCCTGGCGGTAATCCGTTAATTGTGACTACGTCAATATTAGAACATGCTAAAATGGCATAGTCATTCATGATGAGGGGTGCCGTTGCACCGTTTAAAAAAGGATCGATAGCCCCGGCTGACCCTATATAAGATTCTCCAAGCTGATTCGGCATGATTCCACCGAATAGGTTAATCTGAGACGCCGACATTTTCTCTATGTATATAGTAGAAAAATGTCATTCGCAAATCAGCCGTCGCGCCTTCTCATTTCATCGGACGACCTCGCCTTTGGAAGTGGTAACAGCTTTACCTGTTTACTTCCAGAGCCGATAGTGGGAGCCGTCCGGGCAGATCTTTTACGGGCAGTGATTCCAAACACGGGCTACCCCATCCCAACCTATCAAAACACTTTTTACTACTATATTAGCAGTGTAGGCGGTGGTGCAACTCTTCAATCTTTCACTATCAATACCCAGCAATATATTGATGGTATCGTAAATAGTCCTTCGACTGGGTTCTATTCATATTTCCCACTGATTCCTATTTTAAATGCTGCTCAAAGTGTTTTGACATTTAGTTATAGCCAGACGTTAAATCGTATTGTTGTTGCACCTTCTGCAGGGGGTGCCGTTACGGTTCGTGTAGCGCCTCGTTCTGTGTGGGCAGTCAACACGCCAGGCAAAGCATTTGCACTGAATACCCGCCTAGGATTTATTGATGCTAACACTACTACAGCTGCTACAAGTGTTACCGCGGGTATCCTACCGAATCTTATCCGTTCGAAAGTAGTCTATGTGTTATGTAACGTGGTTATGAATGACAGCATCACGACGGACGGGCTCCGTACCTCTATTGCTAAGATTCCTTCTAACAGTACGTATGGCGGATTAACCATTTATCAACCGCCCTACCTGAATTGGAACCGTTTAGTGACCCAAGGATCTTATCAGCAGGTGAAGATTGATTTGCTTGATGACCAATACCAGCCGTACCCCGTTCAAACAGATGAGTTCTGCGAGTTTGAAATATGTTTTAGATATAATGATGTTGAGGATGGCACCATGGTTCGTTAAAAATCATCTATATAGTTTTAAACTATTGTAATGATTAACCGATAACGGACGTAGCACCGGCGCCCAGGTGGAGGACACGGGTAAAACGGGCGATGCTGGTAAGGGTCGTATCAGGGGAAACTGTATTATCACCAGAATTAGGATTGTTAGGGTTGCAGTTGATTTGTACGACCATCTGGGAACCGCTGCTCGTAAGTGTGTTTATCTGTTATACCGTCGCTTTCGCGATACTTTAACAACCTCCGCCTGAGGTTCGGCATAGACTTTCTCTTTCTGACATCATTTGGAGTTATCAATTCCATCAGTCAGGCTCTCATAAAGTCGTTCAGGGTCTCCACTGCCTGATATAACGGCATAGAGGAGATTCCACCCACATTGCCCAATCCTCTCTACTCAGTACCATTGGGAAGCGTTATTAACGCTGTTCCTCCTTCGCCTTTCGGCTTGGAGTGGTGAGAGAGGCTCTAAGGGGTTTCGTGGTATCTAGTTGATTCTAGAAGGGAGCGTAGCCATTGCTTATTAACAATGACATAGGCAGGACTTATGCAGCACACGCAGCATAAGATTTACCGTCGAGATCCAAGCCGTGGAACTTCGCATGTTTCAAGCGATCGAAGCACATAGAATATGACCAGCAATCAATCCAGGCAGAACGGGGGATAGCACTTACAACAAGCGTACCTAAGTTGTTCTGGTTAGGGATAGGGCGAACCGTCGCAACAGCCGTACCCACCTGAGCCAGGGTTCCAGCCGTCGCCAATGCGAATGTATCGGGCGTATTGGTGTAGTAGTTGACCGTATCAATGATACCGGATTTATCGACTGATTCAGGGGAACCGAATGCATTCTGAAGATCCATGTAAGCGCGGTGTTCGCCGATAGCAGGGAATGCAGGATAGTACAGCGATCCAATGCGATACTGAATATCTACTAAGCCGGGATTCTGGAATGTGCTCTGAGAAAGCCACTGAGGATTTGCCAAGGCAGAAGAAGGCTGCGCGACAACCTGAAGGGAGCGCATATTCTGCGACGCCTTGGACACAATAACGGACTTCTGACCAGGACCCGAACCGATGCTCTGGGACGTGCAAAGGTGCGCATCGAATGCCCAGTTGACACCCGCGCCGGTGGGCGCCTCAATCAAATCATCCATTAAACTTAAAAAAGTTGGATGAAGGTCTACATACTCGATTTCGCACGTAAGGTTTGTAATATTATATGATGGAACCGGGTTAGGACCCGCGCAGAGCATTGCTTCCACGGCGGAAGCAAGGTTGAGCTGCAGGTAGAGCTGCCCAGCATTGCGAGAAGGAAATAGCGTATCATTACGGAAGAAGGAGGTCAGCAGAGACACGGGAACGCTGAACTGATTCTGCCCAGGCTGGAAAGCTGCCGCCGCTCCAGCGGCACTGGCAAATTGCCCCGTGCCCTGTACCTTCTTAGCCTGTTCAATTGCCTTAGAACTTACATCGTACTTGGAAAGGAATACATCACCAGTACCCGCAATAACACCCGCCGCATTCGTCGGCTTAGGCGTTACTGTGCTATGCTTCCAGAGACCAATGAAACTGCCTACCGTGTTATACCAAGCCTGGGAAGCCGTGGCATACAGTTCGGCGTTTACCTTCTTCGGCAAAAGGTCACAGTCATCCATTAAAGTACTATTTACGGAAACAAGAATACGACGAAACACGGAATAGGCGCCATCGTCAAGGACACAGGCTTTAGCAGCCGTAGGGGTTGCATTTGCTGCTACATAATTTGCTGAATCATACACCGTCACGTTGAACGACAGACAGGCGGACAGAAGGTCCGCGTACGCTTGACCGTCCTGAATCAAAATATTCACTATGCCAGAGGAAGCACCGCTCGTGTAGTTCTGCCCAGACTGGGGAACAAGACGAACACGGCGACGACCGGTAATAACACTTGAAGCAGCCATGCGCCCCGCCACTTTCACCACATCGGGAACGACTTCCTGGATACTGTCCGCCATGAACGGAGAGGAGAGCGCCGAGGACATTCTATAACTAGGCAACCGATTTTATCTTTGTAGCAAGGATAGCCGGGCTTCTTGTTTTTGCTTGTCGCGTTCGGCTTTTGTCGGTCCGCTTTTTCCTGATGCGAAAGATCGTAGATGATTCGTGACGCCACCGGGAGGGATAACACGCCGTGCCAGTTCAGGGTTTTTTAACATCGGATGTAGATTTAGCATCGTCGCAAGTCCTTCGTACGCTGGTTCCTTCGGGTGCTTCCCTTTTGAATGCTGCGGATAGTTCATCTTTACCAAAGCTAACGATTTTATCCCACCTATGCCGAAAGCGTCTAGCTTCGTCCCCTGCCTTATAATCTACCACGATGAACTCATGCCGACCCATCCCCATTATCTTATAGTACATCCGCATGAACTCTTCAGAACTTAAATGCCCTGCATGTTCTTCTGCCACCTTTGCCAAATCGTTTTTCTGTAGTGGAAGAATGACGTTATAAAGTGTATTGTTTCGCATAGCTGCATTTACTTGCTTTGAATGCTGAACACAAATGAAAACGGTTGCATTCAGTTCATGACGGCAAATAAGAATGACACGCTCTGCCATCGATGGTTTCCCGCGACTGCTAATCGCTTCAGCAAACACTATATCATCAAAGCCGATAAACACATTTAAGGGGCGTTCTTTCTTTTCCATGCGTTCTATCTGGTCCGCTTTCAGTTTCTCAACATAATTAGTAAAGGCTTCATTGTCGTAGTCCGTCATAAATACAATTGCCTTTTGTGGCAGCGATTCAAATGCTTTCTTAGAATCAGACGAACCGCAGAAAATAAGGACTTCGTCATAGTATTTAGGAAACATATTTTTTAACCAGCTATACATGATAGATGATTTACCGCCACCGATACGCCCGTAGGCTATAACGGTTGCAGGTGTAATTGGCAGTAAAGATGGATCTTCCCCGCGTTCTTTCATAGCTTTCATGAGTGCATCCCGTTTCGAGTCTCCTAGTGTTTCACGCTGTGGGATGCCTTCCACTCTAAGCGACATTCTAATAAGGGCTATGAATTAATAGGGCTACTAGCTGCCGATGTGCCATTTCTTTTGTTAATGGCTTTAACGAATAGTATTTACCGGAATCCATATTTTTCACTTTATAACCGCCTTTTACTTTTACGACTTTGAACGGCATTCTCTACTAAATAAAAATAAATTGCAAAAGTAGAAATGAGTGACGACGCCGCACCGGTTGTATCCAAATCTAAATCCTATTATGAACGCAACAAGGAACTAGTAAAAGAAAAGGCTTTGGCGCGATATTACAAAAAGATTGGAAAGGAGCCCCCGAAAAAAGATGCTCCGGCACTTTCTCCCGGTCTTGCAGTTTCTGATATTAAGGAGCTCATTGACCGCCTAATGCTACTGCTACCAGTTATAAACAAAAAAGAAAAAGAAAGTGAAGAGTAGAGATGGAACCGTCGCCTTTCATGATACGCCTAGGAACACAATTACGCGAAGAACGCGCACTATCTGAATCATCTATTAATAGTTATACAAGAGCCTTATATGCTATGAACGGTAAGAAAGTATTTCATTCACTAACCTTTTTAAAATCTCCTGAGACTATCGAAACTACGATAGCTGAGTATGCACCTTCTACCAAAGTAACATTCTATACCGTGGCTACTTCTGTTTTAGAAATGATGAAAGACAAAGCAGGGTACAAACGTATCTACAAGATCTTTTATGATAAGATGATGAAGGGCAGAAATGCGCAAAAGGAGATCGATGCAAAGAATGAACTGACCGACCGAGAAAAGGAAGTGTGGATGACATGGGACGAGGTAAAAGCCGTTCACGCTGATTTAAAGAAAGAGGTAGATTCATTTATTGCACATCCTGCCCTGTCACGGTCTCAACAGGATACGCTGCTTTCTTATCTTGTGCTATCCTTGTATGTACTGATACCGCCACGCCGTAACCGCGACTATATGGATTTAGTTGTTGTTCATGATTTACCAGAAGATAAAACTAAAAACTATTACGACCTGACGAAGAAGGAACTGCATTTTAATGTTTTTAAAACTGCAAAGACGGAAGGGGAAAAGATGGTAGCCGCTCCTGCCGCTCTTGATGAAGTCATTCGCGGTTACTTAAAGCATGTCCTAGTTGCAGAGGGTGAGAAGCTTTTACCCTTCACGAATCAGAATGACATTACACGACGACTGAATAAAATATTTGGGAAGCCTGTAGCATCGGGACATTTGAGGCATTTTTATGTATCGTCGAAATACGGCGAGACATTAAAGGAGATGCGGAACGATAGCCGCGATATGAGCCATTCACTCTCCACACAAAAAAACTATATTAAGATTGCTTAGAAGATCTTTTCCCATATACGGGTTTTTAAGATCCTTTCAATCTTTCCCTTTCGTACTAATGTTTCTACATGAATCTTTTTTACAACCAAATCATTAGGTTTCATTTGATGCATAGCTAATGATATTTTTAGAGATTCATTTATAGCGACAAGATATTTATTTAATTCTGGTATATCTTTATCTTCTACATAGTTTTCGTTTTCCATCTTACTTAGGGATAAGATAATAAACACCCTTTAAACAATGCGCTTTGCGCTGCCCGTAAATAGGGCTTTCAGGGATTCCTACGCCGTGGCTATGCTTCTTCTTGCAGTACGGGCATGACTTAATAACAAGGGTATTCTTCACACGAACTACGGGAACTTCCATTTTCTAAGGGGTGAGAAAAAAACTTTCTGGACTTTCCCGGGATTTTTCTTCCCCGGGGTCCGAGGGTCCGATTTTCGAAAAAAAATGAGCCGCCGCGCGGGGGGGGCGGATTATTTAAAACCTTCTGCCTAGATATAGAACAGAATGACCGCCCCCATGCCTTCCACTGGTTCGCTTGTGTTTCCTCAGCGTGTAAATATTGGTGTACTCAAAACCCTATATGCTAACCTTGATAAGATACCCGATGACTCCGCCCTTGTTAAGAGTCTGTATAAGAATATGATTGAAAAGAATAAAACCGAACTTATGATTGATTACAAGAGCAAGGATGCAGAGGCTGGATGGGGTCGCCTGTATGGATCTTCTAATTCATTGGCTTACATCTCTCGCCGCGTTCGCGGTTCGCTGTGTGCTGGTCTGTATCATGATTTGGATATTGTAAATTGCCATGCTGTGCTACTGTCTCAGTATGCCAAGCGATACATCAATTATGATATGAAGGAATTGAATAAATACAATTCGAACCGCGATGAGTATTTGAAATTGATTTCAGAACATCGCAACGATGCCAAGGCTGCTATCAATACGATTCTTAATAATGGCGATACTGCGTTTGAACACTTGCAGCCGATGAAGAATGAAATCCGCGCTGTGCTGAAGATGTTAAAAGCACGTCCTGAATTGGAGCCGTTGGTAAAGAAGTTCACAGGCGACCACAAGCCGAATGTAAGCGGTCGGCTGATGGCTGCGATTATGCAGAGCGAAGAACTCAAATGCCTACGTGCTATTATTACTGTATTAAAAGCGGATGGATGGGGTATTGGTACTTTGATTTATGACGGGCTCCATGTCCGCGTAGATGGTGAGAAAGAGATTCCCATATCTAAGATTGAGGATGCAGTATTTATTGAGACTGGCTATAGAATTAATGTCAGCGTAAAGCCGTTTGAATGTTTGGATATGTCAGACTTCAAAGAAGCGGAGGATGTTGATGCAGCGGACCCGATCATTTACAAGGACATCCGCCGCAGTGCTTACCTTGCCAAGAAAGCCGAGTTTGAAAAGACGCATTTCTATTTTACTCCAAATGATGTAATTACAACGTTTCAGGATGGCAAAATGATTATGTACGGGCGGGAACATGCGGAAACCGCGCTAGGTCCTGCTTGGGCATTTAGTCACAGTTCAAACATTCTAGATACTACCAGCTTTATTAAATTGTGGTTAGCGGATAAAGATCGCTTATCGTATTCATCAATTGGATATGTACCAGATGGTTCTAAGATGTTTATTCGTCCTATTGAATATATTGCGGACAGGTACAAACCGCCGACTGTTTCCATCCTTCCTAAGTTTCATGAATTGCTAGACCACGTGAGCGATAGAAATCCCATCGTCAAAGATTACCTGATTAAGTGGTTTGCACGTATGATTCAGAAGCCGACGGAGAACGCGGGTACCGCTGTTATTGTTACAGGCGACCAAGGCACCGGCAAAGATATGTTAGGTGAGATTATAGGTAAATATGTATTGGGTGTATATAATTATGTTGATTACACAAGTTCAGAGCAGTTTTGGGATAAGCACGATTGCGGAACAGATGGTAAGATCTTTGTAAAGCTGCAGGAAGCGGTAGGCTATCTAGCTCATAAAAATGCTGGACGATTCAAGGCGCGGATTACTGCACCGCGTGAGACATACAATCCTAAGGGGTCAAAGGCTTATGAAAATGACAATCTGGCGCATCTGTATTTGAGTACTAACGAATCATCCCCTGTTAAGTTTGAAAAGACAGATAGGCGTTTCTTCTTGTTTCGTTCTGGTAGTTATGAACGCGGGAATAAAGCCTTTTGGTCTTCTATTTGGGCAGCTTGTGCAACGAATGAAGGCGGCGCAGAGATTGCAGCATTCTTTCGCAGCATAGATATTACGGGATTTAATCCATCTGATATTCCAGAGATTGCCGAACGTATTGATGCGATGGAAGTTGAGGAGGATATCGAAACCAAGTTCTTGACGGAGTGGGACGGTGAAGAGTGCTCTGCTCTTGAACTATATGAATTGTATCTTGCATATTGCCGCAATAATCATTACCCGAACGGGTCAAATCAATCATTCAGTAGAAAGATCTTGCCGCATATTGGACGGCTGATAATCAAGCGCCGAGTTACTGCCGGTATTAGATATAAGAAAGCGTAAAATCAATTTGCGAATCATTTTTATACTGTAGTATAGTTTAAAAAAGATCCGAACGACTGCCCCCGCCTGGTTTTCATGCCATGTAGGCTATGTAATGTAGGCTACAGAATCCAGGACCTGGGGTAAAACGGTTTTCGGAGTTGCGGAGCGTCGGGTTTTACCGGCTGTCCTCTACCGGCGACTATATACTTTCTCAAACTTTTTCAAATGATTACATTACATTACATCCTACATATATTAAAACCCAGAGGGGGAACCGTTAAACCCGCCGACCCGAAAACCCGAAAACCCGATTTCCCCAACTCCTGGATTCATAAAAACAGCCTACATTGCCTACATTGTCTACATTCATGATATAACCATATCATAATTTATAATTCGGAAATATATTTATGATACATTTATATCATGGTATGATATGGTGGCAAAAATTAAAATTGTTAAAAATATTTATGATATAATTATATCATGATTTAAAAATATCTCAAATATTTATTTTATGATATGCCGCAAAAATCTGAAAAATCTGAAATATTTGTGATACAATTTGTATCATAAAAAATATATTTGAAAATATTTTAAAAATCTCAGATTT
>Ga0209191_1001043_pt1 | contig 18996 bp, 30 predicted proteins | sample S_130626_EF_Meta_FD_187320 | JGI IMG/M metagenome (GOLD analysis project Ga0209191, IMG submission 187320) | Freshwater microbial communities from Lake Simoncouche, Canada to study carbon cycling - S_130626_EF_MetaG (SPAdes) (version 2) | ecosystem: Environmental > Aquatic > Freshwater > Lake ...
TGCCATCAGAAGAATTAAAGGAACATGGATGGCAACCATTTCAGCTGAATGTGTTAAAGTCAGATGTTCCTATGCATATTGAAGCAGATCAAGATATTATTAATCTTAATCTAAGGATTGCTATGCAGCAAGAAAAAGTAGATGTACTAGAATCAATTATTAAATCAATTAAAGATAGAGGATTTCAGATTAAGAATGCAATTGAATTTGAAAAATTTAAAGTAGGTGCGTGACAAGTTATATGTCAGCAAAGTAAATGAAGTATATGCAAGAGTAACATGTGAACCATCTGTTGCACAGGAACTTTGTGACAATTTTACATTTACAGTTCCCGGTGCTAAGTTTATTCCAGCTGTTCGTAATAAATTTTGGGATGGAAAGATAAGACTTTATAATACAATGACTGCGTTGTTGTATTTTGGTTTGATAAAAGAAGTATTGTCATTTGCAGCATCTAGAGATTATGATGTAGAGTATGATGACAACTGCAAACCAAACTTAACTACACTTACTAATTCAGAGATACAAGAATTCCTTGATGATTGTGGGTTGACACTGACTCCCCGTGACTATCAGATTGACGCCTTTCGTCATGCAATCAAGTGTGACAGAGGCGTTTTTTTATCGCCAACTGCTTCTGGCAAATCATTTATCATCTATCTATTGACGAGGTATTATAATGCACGGACTCTTATTATTGTTCCAACTACTTCTCTGGTTTCTCAACTTGCTTCTGATTTTGCCGATTATGGTTTTGTATCTGATGAGTTCGTTCACAGAATCTACGAGGGACAAGATAAACAAACGGATAAACCTATTACAATCTCCACATGGCAGTCGATATATAAACTTCCTAAAAGCTATTTCGAACAATTTAACCTGGCCATAGGTGATGAAGCCCATTTGTTTAAAGCAAAATCTCTTACTACAATAATGGAGAAGATGGGCAACTGTAAATATCGTTTTGGTTTTACTGGCACTCTAGATGGTTCACAAACAAACAAGATGGTTCTTGAAGGATTGTTTGGTCCTGTATTTACAGTAACGACTACAGCTGAATTGATGGAACAGAATCATGTTGCTAATTTAAAAATAAAAGCAATTGTTCTTGCATACAAAGAAGAAGAAAAAAAACTTGTAAAGAATATGACTTATCAGGATGAAGTTGATTTCATTGTAAGGCATGATGGACGTAACAAATTTATTCGCAATCTTGCACTTTCTTTAGAAGGAAATTCACTTATTCTCTTTCAATTTGTTGAAAAGCATGGTAAGATGTTATTTGATATGATAAAGGATAAAGATGAAAGTAGACCTATATTTTTCATACATGGAGGTATTGACGGTGATGAACGAGAAGCAATCCGACACATTGTCGAACGAGAATCCAATGCTATTATTGTTGCCAGTTACGGTACATTCTCAACAGGTGTTAACATACGCAATCTTCATAATGTTGTGTTTAGCTCTCCGACTAAATCTCGTGTAAGAACGTTACAATCTATTGGTAGAGGATTACGTATTGGATCAGAAAAAACTGATGTAGTAGTATATGATATTGCTGATGATTTGAAGTATAAAACTAAAATGAATTTCACCCTTTTACATTTTATGGAACGTCTAAATATCTATAACAGTGAAAGCTTTGATTACAAAATTTATAATGCGAGTATTTAAAAATGACAGAAATCCCAGAAGTAGCAAAAGAAGTTCGTAAAGAAAGAGTGAAGAAGCCAAGCATACATTATATTGATAATAAGAAATTTTATACAGCTATCATTCAACATAAAAATGATTGTGCTGCGGCAGTTGAAAAAGGTGAAGAACATCCTCGTATTTCACCTTATATTGGCGAATGTCTTTACAAGATTGCAACCCGTCTATCACTAAAGCCAAACTTTATCAGTTACACATACCGTGATGAAATGATTTCAGATGGGTTAGAAAATTGTATTAATTATTTAAATAACTTCAATCCAGAAAAATCTACGAATCCATTTGCCTATTTCACGCAAATCATTTGGTATGCGTTCTTGAGGCGTATTGACAAAGAGAAGAAACATCTGTATATAAAACAGAAGACTTTAGAAAATTTCTATTTTGAGGGTATGTTGGCTGAACAATCTATTGGTGATGAGAAGACAGTTACCGTAAATCTAGATAACGATTATATGCAGAATCTTGTCAAGTCTTATGATAAAAAACAATCAGAGAAAGCTACTAAGCGCAAAGACAAGAAAATTGGAGTGGAGAAGTTTTATGAATAAAGATAATATGTACTTGGTTCCACCAAGTGTCACAGATATTGTAGAAAAGATTAGTTCCCCCCATGCTCATCCTAATGAGAAAATGAATTATCTTCTTAGGCTTGAAGCTATTCGTGATTATACTATTGCAGCAATCACTAAGCATAATAGTAATACTCAAAGGAATAATGTTTTCTCAATTAAAAAGAATGCTCGATGAAAATTGCATTGATAACAGATACGCATTGGGGGGTCAAGAATGACTCCCCTGTTATGCTAGATCACATGAAGGAATTCATTAATGAGACCTTTTTCCCGTATCTTCGTAGACACTCTATCAAATCTGTTGTCCATCTTGGTGATCTTGTTGATCGCCGTAAGTATATTAATATCAACACTGCTAAAAGATTGAGAGAAGATTTTCTTGATCCTATTGCTCATATGGATTTGGATTTTCATATCATTGCTGGTAATCATGATACTTACTATAAGAACACAAACAATGTGAATTCATTGAGTGAGTTGGTTAAGTATCAATATCAAAAATTTTATGTTATTGATGATGTTCCATACCCTAAGCGTTATGGTGATACTAATATTCTATTGACACCATGGATTTGTGATGAGAACCGTGAAACTTCGTTGAGGACTATTAATGAAACGTATTGTCCAATTCTTTTTGGTCATTTGGAACTGTCAGGGTTTCCAATGTATGTTGGTGCGCCTCCGTCAGACGGTGATGACCCTAGCATTTTTAGCCGTTTTGATACCGTTTGCAGTGGGCATTACCATCATCGTAGTAGCCGTAGTAATATACATTATCTTGGTTCTCCTTGCGAGTTTACTTGGGCTGACTATAATGACAGGAAAGGTTTCCATATCTTTGACACGGAAACCAGAGAACTAATGTTTATTGAGAATCCAAAGACCATGTTTGAAAAAGTATTTTATGATGATGCTACTCTTGGTCATGAGCCAGAAGGGATTGATCTTTCATATTTTGAAGGAAGGCATGTGAAGGTCATTGTTAAAAATAAACTTGATCCTTATAGGTTTGATATGTTTATTGGTCAGCTTGAAAAACGTGGTGTCCATGACTTGCAAGTAGTTGAAGATCATTTAAACTTGAATCTTGAAGAAGATGCTGATATAATAAATGAAGCAGAAGACACAATGTCTATCCTTCGTAAGTATCTTACTAGCATGAGTGCTAATACAGATATTAAAGTCAGAGTGGAAAAGATCGTCACTGATCTTTATACAAAAGCCCAAACCATAGAGTGAGGTTCCCTTGATTATTTTTAAAACTTTGAAGTGGAGGAACTTTCTTTCCACGGGCAATAGCTTTACCGAAATTCAACTTGATAAATCAAACACAACATTGATCGTTGGTGAGAATGGATCAGGCAAATCAACAATGCTTGATGCGCTTTCGTTTGCTTTATATAACAAGCCATTTCGTAAAATTAATAAACCTCAGTTGCTTAACTCTATCAACAAGAAAGAACTTGTTGTAGAGGTTGAATTTTATATTGGCTCTGCTTCATATAAGATTGTTCGTGGTATCAAGCCTACTGTGTTTGAGGTATATAAGAACGATAATCTTTTAAATCAAAATGCTGAATCAAAAGACTATCAGGAAATTCTTGAGACGCAGATTCTCAAGTTAAATCATAAGTCTTTCTGTCAGGTAGTTGTTCTGGGCTCTGCATCTTTTACTCCTTTTATGCAGTTAGCAGCACAAGCACGTAGAGAAGTGATTGAAGACCTTTTGGATATTCAAATCTTCTCTACAATGAATTCTCTGCTTAAAGAAGATATGGCTGATAACACTATGTCGCTTAAACAAGCAGAGTATAATTATAGTCTCACAACAAATGCAATTGAAATGCAGAATCTACTCGCATCTAAGATGCGTGATAATACTACTGAACAGATAGAGAAAATTAATAAAGAAATTCTTCTTACTGATGCCGCTCTTGAAATGGAAACATTCAAGATTGTTGAAATTGATACAGATATAGGAAATCTTTTAAGAAGTATTGATGATGAGACAAAGATTCGTAATAAGTATCAGAAACTTCTCATTCTTGAACAACAATTGATTGATAAAATTAGAAAGTTAAAAGCTGATATCATATTCTTTGATGATCATGATAACTGTCCTACATGCAAGCAAGTCATTCAAAATGATTTTAAATGTGAAACTGTTGATGATAAGACAAAAAATATTGAAGAAGTGCAATATGGGCTTGATCAATTGAAAGAAGAATTGATGAATCTTTCTAATGAAATCAAGCAGATTGATTCTATCAAGAAAGATATTACTAACCATAAAATTGAACAAGCGGCACATATCAATACAGCAAATGGGCATAAGTCATATATTATCAAACTTAATAAGAACAAAGAAGAACTTAATAAGAAAACTGATGACCCTGTTTCAGAAGAAACAATTAAACAACTTGAAATTCAGTTACAGAATAATATTGAAGAGAAGAATGAATTAGCAAGAGCTAAAGATTCATTACAGATTGCTTCTCTTATCTTGAAGGATAGTGGAATCAAAGCACGTATCATCAAGCAGTATGTTCCTGTGATTAATAAGCTTATCAATAAGTATCTTTCTGCTATGGATTTCTTTGTTCAGTTTGAATTGGACGAGACATTTAATGAAAAAATTAAGTCTCGCTTTCGTGATGAATTTTCTTATGCCTCATTCTCTGAGGGTGAGAAAATGCGTATCAATCTAGCTATTCTATTTACATGGAGAGCGGTTGCGAAGATGCGTAATAGTGCCAGTACAAATATTCTAATCATGGATGAGGTGATGGATAGCTCACTTGATGTTAATGGAACAAATGAATTCATGAAGATACTTTTGAGCTTGACAAGTGATACAAATACGTTTATCATAAGCCACAAGACTGACCAATTGTTTGATAAATTCAACCAAGTGATCAAGTTTGAAAAGAGTCAAAACTTTTCTAGGATAGTATAAGGAGAATCCAATGAACATTAAAGATATTAAAAAAGATGAACGACCGGGATTTAGATTAGGAAATTATTTTGTAACTTTCCCTGATGATGAATTTGTTAAAGAAGATGAAGAAACTGGCAGACTATATATTTTGACAGACATATATAGGATTGACAATGACAGCACAACAGCGTATAAGCTACAAGAGTCAGAAATCACTCCTGCAATAGAAAAGATGATTTCTGATGAAGTGAACCGCCTTCTGCTTGAAGGTATTGAATTTGACAAGAGCGACAAGGAAGTTTGATATGAGTATGTTTACTGATGTAAGAGCTTTTCATAGGGCTTTTGAACAACGTGTTGGTGATAAGCCAGAGCTTCCTGATCCGGCAGAACGTGACCTTCGTGTTAAACTTCTTCGTGAAGAGTTTAGAGAATATATTGATGCAGAAACTGATCATGATATTGTCGAAATTGCTGATGCCCTTGCTGACATTATCTATATTGTATGCGGAACTGCTGTTTCTTATGGTATTCCTCTTGATGATATTTTTGAAGAAGTTCATGCATCAAACATGGCAAAGCTTGTTGATGGTAAGGTTATTCGTAGGGCTGATGGAAAGATTCAAAAGCCAGAAGGATGGGAACCTCCTGATATTGAAAGAATTTTGAGAGACGCTATTACTTTGTGAAAGGATTTATATTATGGTAAAGAAAGATAGGGCGTATAAGCAAGTAGAAGAAGCTTATGAAAATATCCCACAACCAGAAGTAAACTTTAATTTTGTTCCTACAGATGTGACATCATTTAATTTTGGTGATAAGTATGTTCCTACAAGGGAAGGTACTAATTTTTGTTATAAGTATGCAGAGGGCAATATCATCAATGATTTCAAGGATTACATTGATTCAACCTATTCACAACATTACAAGACTGACGAAGAATCAGTCGAATGCTTTGATGCGTGGATTGCACTTGGTGACTCTACCCCAACATTCAGGAACACTGCAATCAAATACCTCTGGCGTTATGGTAAAAAGAACGGAAACAACAAAGCAGACTTGATGAAGACGCTACATTATGTTATGATGTGTCTTTATGTTGATCATTATAAAGGAAAACAATAATGGAAATTAAAATTGATATTGAAAAGTTGAGGAATAGAAAGTTATTTGTTGCCACTCCAATGTATGGTGGTAATGCCTCTGGCATCTATACTAGGTCTATGTGTGACTTGACTGCATTGTGTGTTAAGCATGGGATTGAAGTTCGTTCATATTTTCTTTTTAATGAGTCGCTAATTACTCGTGCAAGAAACTATTGTGTTGATGAATTCTTGCGTTCTGATGCTCATCATCTTATGTTTATTGATGCTGATATTGGATTTGATCCAAAGGATATTATTGCTCTGATGGCTCTTCAAGATGAAGACTCTGGTTATGATGTTATCGCTGGTCCTTATCCTAAGAAGTGCATCACATGGGAAAAGATCATGCAAGCAATTGACAAGGGTGCTGCAAAGGAAAATCCATCTGCCCTTGAAGATTTTGTTGGTGACTTTGTTTTCAACCCTGCAATGGAGCCCGGTGAATCTAGCAAAACAATTAGACTTGACGAACCCGCAGAAGTGTTAGAAACTGGCACTGGATTTATGATGATTCGTCGTCCTACATTCGAAAAGTATAAGCAGCATTATCCTCAGTATTCGTACAGACCAGATCATGTTCGCACTGCAGAGTTTGATGGTTCTCGTGAAATCCATGCATACTTTGATTGTATCATTGATCCCAAGACTCGTCGTTATCTTTCAGAAGATTATATGTTCTGTCAGAATGTTCGTCAGATGGGTTTGAAGGTTTGGTTGTGCCCATGGATGCACTTGCAACATGCTGGTACGTATGTGTTTGCTGGTAAGCTTCCTGCACTTGCATCTGTTGGTGCATCTGCTACAGCTGATGCTGGTCTCTTGAAGAGCCAGAGAAATGCAAAGACACCTACTCCTGTTGAAGTACTTACTGCTTCGCCTGAACTATTGAAGAAGTTCCGTCCTGTTTAAACCGTGAAAAGGAATACTATATTATGAAAATCAGTGAGAATACTATCAATATCTTGAAAAACTTTTCCAACATCAATGGTTCTATTTTGGTGCGACCGGGAAATGTTTTGACTACTGTTGGAACACAGAGGACAATTTTTGCAACTGCTACTGTTGAGGAGGAGTTTCCTCAACAGTTTGCAATCTACGAACTACCAAAGTTTCTTGGTATCTTGTCTCTGTTCCATGATCATGATATTACATTTGGTGAAAATCAATTGACAATCGTAGGTGGCAATCATATTGTGAATTTCACATATGCTGATGTATCTACTATTATTTCACCTCCAGTTGATAAGAAGATTGTTGTTGATCCAGCGGAGATTGAATTTTCAATTAATCATTTTGATTTCCACAAGGTTCTTAAGGCTGCAGCAATTCTTCAAGTTCCTAACATTGCAGTTGTTGGTGATGGTGAAACTATCAAGGTATCTGCCGTCAACTCTAAGAATCCAACATCTGATACATTCAGTATTGAAGTTGGTGCTACAGACAAGAGATTTAATATGGTATTCCGTGTTGAGTATCTTGTTAAGTTGCTACCTCTGAGTTATAATATAAAGATTAACTCAAAGGGCATCTCATCTTTCACCGATAATAATATTCAGTATTTTATTATGACTGAGAGTAACGAGTCCGTCTTCAACTCTTGATAGGAAAAACAAATGCGTGAAGAATTTCTATGGGTAGAAAAATATCGCCCTAAGACTATTGACGAATGCATTCTCCCTGATGGTCTCAAAGAGACTTTCAGGGCTTTTATTGCACAAAATGATATCCCTAATCTAATCTTGTCTGGTGGTGCTGGTGTTGGTAAGACAACAGTTGCTCGTGCTATGCTAGAACAGATTGATGCTGACTATATTGTAATTAATGGGTCTATGAATGGAAATATTGACACTCTCCGAACTGAAATCCTCAACTTCGCTTCTACCGTATCTTTCACGGGTAGACGCAAGTACGTCATTCTTGACGAGGCGGATTACCTCAATGCAAATTCCACCCAACCAGCCTTGCGAAATTTTATGGAAGAATTCTCTGGAAATTGTGGTTTCATTCTCACCTGTAACTTTAAAAACAGAATTATTGAACCGCTACATTCTAGGTGCTCTGTTATAGAGTTTAAGATTACCAAGGATGATCTGCCCAAACTTGCTTCTCAATTTATGAAGAGGATTATACATGTTCTCAATACTGAGCGAATTACTTTTGATAAGTCTGTTATCGCTGAACTTATTTCTAAGCACGTACCTGATTGGCGAAGAGTTATCAACGAACTCCAAAGATACTCCGTTAATGGTTCTATTGATACTGGTATTTTTGTCAACCTCTCAGCTGATAATATCAAAACTCTGGTTCGTCATTTAAAGAATAAAAACTTTAATGAAATGCGTAAGTGGGTAGGTGAGAATATTGACACTGATACTACTACGCTATTCAGGAAGATTTATGATATGTCAGAGGATGTGGTCAAGTCTAACTCTATTCCAGAGTTGGTATTGATCTTGGCTGAGTATCAGTATAAGGCTGCATTCGTGGCTGATCCTGAAATCAACTTGGTTGCTGCATTTACCCGTATTATGATTGACATAGAGTTTGAATGATGAACCCATTTGATTTTGTTAAAGCAATCAATGAAACCAAACAAGACTTGATCAGGAACTCTGAAAACCCTGATCTTGCAGAAACCTTCTATAAGCCTTATCTAGTCAATAAGGCTTTTTCTTATTTTAAAGATACTGTTATGTACGCCAATGAGATTAACATGTATCCCAATACAGATAACAAACTTCAAAATGATTATTACCTAAATAGTATACGAAAAGGCAAAAGGTATTCTAAGTGGCATAAAAAAGAAGAAGACGATAAGATTGAAGCCATCATGGAATATTATAACGTAAACTATGCAAGGGCTCGTGAGATTAGTAATGTACTGACTGATGAGCAATTGGACCTGATAAAAAGAAAATTAATAAAAGGTGGTAATAATGTTCAATCTCAATCAATTGGTGGAGGTTAGTCTAAAAAACCCAGAAGATTTCTTAAAGATCAAAGAAACTCTTTCTCGCATAGGTCTAGCTTCAAAAAAAGAAAATACTCTCTATCAATCTTGCCACATTCTCCACAAGCAGGGCAAATACTACATAGTTCATTTCAAGGAACTATTTTTGCTAGATGGCAAGGATTCTACTTTGGCAGAAGGAGACATTGCCAGACGCAACAGGATTGTCACTCTTTTAGAAGAGTGGGAATTGTTAGATATTGTCAATCCAGATAAAATTGAGGACTTGCAATCTCCTCTGAATCAGATTAAGATCATTCCTTTTAAGGAAAAGGACAAATGGAATCTGGTCACAAAATACACAATTGGTAACAAATATTAATAAAAAAATTATTTAAAATAGCTCCTTCGGGGGCTATTTTTTTGTTGACATGGTGTTTGAGGTGGGCTATAAAAGGTCATGAACAACGGAGATACGGACATGCTTTGGATCAATGAAATCATGAAGCTTCTGAACTGTGACAATAATACCGCTTGGACGGTGTACAATCACATGGTGCTTGACTTCTCTGAGTGTACAAATGAGCAATTTGAGCGTGAGGCTCAATTCATCTACTTCCAGATTGTCTCTCGTGAACAGGAGAAATTGTCATGAACCGCACCAACTGGAAAATCGGTAACTACATCAACGAACTGATCTATCTTGCTGAAATCTCTGAGGTTCCCGGCTCTATTGAGACAATTCAAGTTCTCTTGAGGGAAATGTGGGATAAATTCCCTCAAGAGTGTGAATATAATTACGTTTCCAAACCAAAAACGGTTGACATTTATTGCTAATGGAGATACGCATGTCAGACAGAGAAAACTGGACCTTCAACGACTACTATGAACAACTCATCTATCTAGATGAAATGCTTAACATTTCTGGGGTAGAAGACATGCGTATGACCATCATGATTGAAGTTTGGGAAAAATACCCTGAACAATGTGAAGAAAATGGGCTTTGGAATCCAAATAATTTAAAAGAATGAGTTGACAGGTTCTCAAGATATGCTAATATCAATCATCAACTGATGGAGACACCACATGCTTACCAAGACCACCCTCATCAACATGATTGACACTGCCGATCAGGAGAAGCTGGCTCGTATTGTTGGACGGGCTTGTGTTGCTCTCTTCCGCCGCCAGACTGAGGATGAGAAGGCTATCAATGCTGCAACGCACAATAACAACCGTGGTTTCACTCAGGGTGATGCTCGTCAGGGTTCTATCACTGCCAAGTATTTCATCAAGAATGGCACTTTGCTGGATTGGCAAGTGAACCAGTGGCTCCGCAAGGATGTGCGTGGCACCCCCCGTATCGTGAAGTACTGGAAGCAGTTGGCAGAGGAGGCGGCTAAAAAAGCCGCCGCATGATAAGGAGAAAATGATGAGCAATGTTGTTCAATTCCCAAAGATGGTAGAACCTACTGTTGACCCTCTTGAAGTTGAGGTTTACCAATCTGACACAGGACAAAAGTATCTGTCAGTCTTAAAGAAGTACTTGACAAAGGATGACTATGAGTGCATTCTTCTTTCCGTGATGGACGAAGAATATTATAATGAAGCAGAACAGCAAATAAAAGATATCATTGATATCTACTTCAAATATGACAACTAAGGAGAGAACCTATGCCTAACTGGTGCGACAATTCAATTTCTATTTCACATGAAGACCCTGCTATGATGGAGCGTCTTGATAAGGCGTTCAAGGATGGAAAGTTCTTGAATGAGTTTGTTCCTTGTCCTGATGATCTTCTGGTTGAAGTTTCTACGGGTCCTGATTACATGACTCGTAATGAGGCGCATGAGGCTGCAAACATTGAAAAGTATGGTCATGCAAGCTGGTATTCATGGCGCATTGAAAATTGGGGAACTAAGTGGGAAATAAGTGAAGGTGAGTTTGATTACGATCCTGAGACCAAATCAGCCACAGGATGGTTCCAATCCGCATGGTCGCCCCCTGTGACAGCCATGGAGGCTCTGACAGAGCTTGGCTTCATTGTTGAGCTTAAGTACCGTGAAGAAGGCATGTCTTTCGTTGGTGCATACACCAGCGAAGATGGCGATGAATGTTTCAATGTTGACTTTGAAGATGAGGATTGGCGTTATTGCATTCCTCAGAACTTGATTGATGATTTCAATCTTGAAGAGGACTACGAGAACTGGCTGGAATGGAATAAGGACGAAGAAGACGAAGATGATGACGACTCTGAGGAGGTAGCAAAGGGTGATGATGGAAGCTAATTCCTACCCATTCAGTGTTTATGTGACAGACACATTTGGTGGTGGAAAAGTATACACTGTAACAAACTCTGTTACAGACACAATACTCTTCACCACCACTCAAAAAAAAGTTTTAAAAAAGGTGCTTTCTTCCATCTTTTTTAAAAAAAGTAGTTGACTCCTGAATGCCTCTGGTCTAATATGATTATGTTGAGTCAAGGGACTCACGAACTGAAAGGAACTTGGTTATGGCGCATAATGTTGAGACGATGGCTTACGCTGGCGAAACCCCTTGGCATGGTCTGGGCAAGAGTGTCCATCATGACCTGACCCCTGATCAGATGCTCAAGGAAGCTGATTTGGATTGGACGGTTGAGAAGGTCCCCACTTTCATCACCCGCAAGGGCAAGAAGATCATTACTGAGACTCAGGCTCTGGTTCGCTCTTCTGATGACAAGATTCTTTCTATGGTTTCTTCTGATTGGAAGCCTGTTCAGAATCAGGAAGCTTTCGAATTCTTCAATGACTTCGTGATGGCTGGTGATATGGAGATGCATACCGCTGGTTCACTTCGTGAGGGCAAGAATGTTTGGGCTCTCGCCAAGGTGAAGGATAGCTTTGAAATTCTTGGGGGTGATCGTGTTGACTCTTACTTACTCTTCAGTAATCCTCATGAGTATGGCAAGTCCATTGATATTCGCTTTACTCCCATTCGTGTGGTATGTAATAACACGCTTACTCTTGCTCTTGGCACTTCTAGCGATCTCATGGTTAAGCTTAACCATCGTCGCAATTTTGATGCCGAAATGGTTAAGCGTACCTTGGGTATAGCGCACACCAAGATGGACACCTATAAGGAAACTGCAGAGTTTCTTGCTTCTCGTCAGTACAATGAGGAAAACCTCACTGAGTATCTGCAAACCATCTTCCCGTCTGTTTCTAAGGAAACCAAGAAGGTTCTTTCTCGTCCTGCTAATCAGGTCATGGAAGTTCTGGATACCCAGCCGGGGGCTGAGTTTGGCAAGGGTTCATGGTGGCAAGCTTTCAATGCCGTGACCTACACCACTGACCATCTGCTTGGTCATAACCCTGAGACCCGTTTGCAGTCTGCATGGTATGGTCCTAATCGCAACCGCAAGGTTCTGGCTCTGGAAAAGGCAGTGGAATACGCTGACGCCTAAACAAAAACGGGGGAGAGAAATCTCCCCCTCCCTCATCTTTTAAAAATTAAAAATGGAGAAATAAAATGGATAGCATGGCTGTTATCGTTACTTGTGTAAATCCAAATGATCCAACTGATATTGATCCATCTATTGAAGGTTTTTACAATTCATTGGAAGATGCTCTAGAGGTAGTTAATGATTTTACTATTAATAAATGTAAGAATTCTACAGTCTATGAACTTCTTATTCAATATTTTGAAAACGAAAAAAATATTTCTCGTGAAAGCGCAGTAAAATATGTTGATAAAACATATGTAATGACTCCTCTTATTGTTGGGCTTCCCAACAAGACAGATTTTACTCTCCACTAAAAAAAGGATATTGATAATGAGTGATGTGAATAAGGATCAGTTGCTTGGATACATTGATCGTATTGAGCGATTGGATGAAGACAAGCGAGCAATCTCTGAGGATATCAAGGAGATTTATATTGAAGTGAAGTCTGCTGGATACGATGTAAAGATTGTCCGCAAGATTATTTCCATCCGTCGCAAGACAAAGGAACAGCGTCAAGAGGAAGAGACCCTTCTTGATCTTTACATGCAGTCCATTGGTATGGCATAATGAAAAAAGAGATCAATGGTTTTGTGATCAAACCTCCAGTAAGCAAAGCTGCATGGTGGGGAATGAGTTATCAAACCTTTGGTCTCACCACTATGGAAACATGGGTTCGTCATTGTCAAAGCACATATGACGACCCAGATATCTCAAGAAAGATTCAAGCTTGGCATGATCGTGGATACAGGATACGTAATGCAACTTTGATTCAATACACGGAACCAGAAGATGAATGATTCTTTCCCCCGTACATATGATGTACTCAAAGCCAAACGAAAAGAGTTGAGTGAAGCAGAATGGAATGACAAAGACGCAGAAAAATTGAAGATTGAAATAAAAAATTTGGAACGATTGATTTCAGTTGGAGAAGACTTTATTATTCCGTTCTAAATAACAATAGGCGTGTAGCTCAACGGTTAGAGCCGACCGCTCATAACGGTCTGGTTGGGGGTTCGATTCCCTCCACGCCTACCAATTTTATTAAACATGGAGACTTAAAATGGCTGACCTAAAAGAAAAGACTTTCGGATATGTTGTTGAGTTTGACAAGATGCTTAACAAGGGCACGTTGAACGGTCTCACCATTAAGGATAGAGTGCATTTTGCAACTGAGAAAGATGCGTTGTCTTGGGTTCGTGATGTTCAGAACTTTGACAAAGACAATGTGTTCACACACTTCAAGATAAAGGGGGCGGTGTGAGCCGCCCCAATTATTATTAGCTAAATCTTTTACGTCCAACTGGTGCAGATGCTACAGGTTCAGCAACTACTGGTGCTGGTGTAGGATCAGGAATTGGTGCTGGAGGTGGAGTATATACTGGTTCAGGTGCTGGCGGTGGAGGTGGTGGAGATTCAATCTTTGCGACCTTCTCTTGTGTTCTTCCATAAGCAGCAACACCTAGAACTGCACCCATAGCAAGATGGAACAATCCACCATTGTCTAGTGTGAGTGACTTCCAAGGTATCAGTGGAGTCTTTGTTATAATAGAAAATGCTACATTCATAATAGGACCAATAACAAAATCAAAAAAACATATAGCCATATATGTCCAACCCATAAAGGGTCTCCACTTCGCAGTAGCAAAATCTTCGGTAGGTTTATTTGGTTCATCAGCCATATTTTTTATCCTCTACTCTTGATTTTTGCTTCAATCCAACCTAAATATAATATGCCGTTGCATAGTTGGACGGCATATTTATGTATCTCGCTAACATAGGAGAAATGAGATGACCAATACACCATATAGATTCGATCACACATTTTCTGATCTTGCCAAGTTCGATAAGTTTTTTGTTGGGGCTGACAAGATTGTTCAGAAGATGAACGAAACCTACGATCACATTCAGAAGACAGCTGGGAATGGATATCCTCCATTCAATCTCAAGAAGACAGACGATAATGTTTATGTTGTCGAACTTGCAGTTGCTGGATTTGGTAAGCAGGATATCGAACTAACTCTTGAAGAGAACAAGCTTGTCGTCAAGGGTCAAACCACACTTGATACACTCACCTCTGATGGTGTTGATGTACAATATCTTCATAAGGGAATTGCAGATCGTGCGTTTACCCGTACCTTCGCTCTTAATGATAATGTTGTTGTGAACAATGCTGCTATGGTAAATGGTATCCTCAAGATTTGGCTTGAGCATATTATTCCAGAACACAAGAAACCCAAGAAGATTGATATCACCGACGATGTTGCAGCACCTGTTGCTACAAAGAAGTCAACGAAGCAATTTATCGCAGAATAAAAATAAATGATAAAAGAATGGATGGACTACTGGCTGGAAGAAGTTTCAGCCAGCACAAGATATTACCGTATCGTAAATGAACTATCTAGATTGTCTGATAGAGAACTTGCTGATATCGGAATTAGCCGTGGGGATATCTTGTACTTAGCAATGGAAAATTACAAGAAATAATACTTTAGGGGGCTTCGTTGCCCCCTAATTTTTAGCTTGCATATTGGCTCACTTTGGTATAAGGTATTCGTATGAGCAAATTTTACACACATGCACACCTCCATTTCGACAACATCCTGCTTCGTGGATACGATGGTGGGCAACGTATCTTTGAGAAGATACCTTGCAAGCCGTATCTGTTTGTGAATAGCAATAACCCAAATCTCGTGGATGAGATTGAATTTAGAACGCTCAAGGGTGATGCAGTCAAGCGCATTGATTTTGATTCACCAAAGGATGCTCGTGATTATGTAAAGCAATATGGCGAGGTTTCCAACTTTGCGATCTATGGCATGACACAGTTTGTCTACCCATTCATCAATGATTATTATCCCGGTGAAATTGATTATGACCCTAAGCAAATCTCTATCGTCAATATTGATATTGAGGTTGCAGCTGATGAGGGATTTCCTAACATTGAGACTGCAGATAAAGAGATCACTGCAATCACAATGAAGAAGGACAACATATATGTTGTGTTGGGTTGTGGTGACTTTGAAAACACCAATGAGAATGTGAAGTACTTCAAGTGCAAGGATGAAGAATCTTTGCTCATCAAATTTCTTGACCTATGGCGCATGAGGTGGTTTCAGCCTGATGTTGTAACTGGCTGGAACGTAGAGTACTTCGATATTCCATACATCATCAATCGTGTTCGTAATCTGCTTGGTACAGAAATGGCTAAGAAGATTTCGCCATGGGGTATCATTGAAGAACGTGAGGTAGAGAGATTTGGTTCTGTTCAGAAATCATATCTACCTATTGGTATTACCATTCTTGATTATCTACAACTCTATAAGAAGTTCACATTCACCAATCAAGAATCATATCGTCTAGATCATATCGCACACATTGAACTTGGTGAACGCAAGCTTGATTACTCTGAGTATGAATCACTGTTTGATTTGTATAAGAAAAATTATCAGCTTTTCATTGAGTATAATATCAAGGATGTTGATCTTGTTGGTCGTCTAGATGACAAGCTGAAACTCATTGAACAGGTATTTGCTATTGCGTATGATGCGAAGGTAAACTTTGCTGATGCGTTTACCTCTGTGCGCCTGTGGGATGTGATCATTCACAACTACCTTATCAATCAGCGTATCGTGATTCCTCAGAATAAGAAGACGCATAAGGATGAACAGATTGTTGGTGCATATGTGAAAGACCCCTTGCTTGGAATGCATGATTGGGTTGTATCATTTGATTTGAATTCTCTGTATCCTCATCTGATCATGCAGTACAACATTAGCCCTGAGACTTATCTTTATGAGAAAAGAAATTATCGTAGTATTGATAATCTGTTGTCAGGTGCTTTTGGTGGTTCTGTCACTCAAGGAGAACTGATTGAAAAAAATCATTGCATTGCTGCTAATGGTGCTGTGTACAGTAAAGATAAGCAAGGCTTCCTTCCTACTTTGATGGAGAAGATGTATAATGATCGTGTGGTGTTCAAGCAGCGCATGATTGAAGCTAAGAAGGCACAAGAAGTTTCTCCGTCAGAAGATAATGTGAAGATGATTGCTCGCAATCATAACATGCAATTGGCAAAGAAAATCCAACTCAACTCAGCCTATGGTGCGTTGTCAAATGAGTATTTCCGTTGGTATGATGACAGACTTGCTACTTCTATTACTCTATCAGGTCAGCTTTCAATCAAATGGATTGAAAAAAAGATGAATGAGTTTATGAATAAGGTATGCAAGACAAAGGAAGTTGATTATGTGATTGCATCTGATACTGATTCTATCTATGTAAAGATGGCTGATATGGTAAAGCTTCTCAACACTGATGATCAGATGTTTATTGTTGGTGCTGTTGATGCTTTCTGTGAACAGAAGGTTCAGCCATTCATTGACACATGCTATCAGGAACTAGCAGTCTACATGAATGCATATGCACAGAAGATGCAGATGAAGCGTGAGTCAATTGCTAGTAAGGGTATCTGGACTGCAAAGAAGCGTTACATCTTGAACGTATGGAACAATGAAGGTGTTCAGTACAGCGAACCTAAGTTGAAGATGATGGGCATTGAAGCTGTCCGTTCATCCACTCCACAGGCTTGTCGAGATAATATTAAAAAAGCTATGGGCGTTATTATGTCAAAGACGGAAGATGATATGATAAAGTTCATTGCTGATTTTCGTATTGACTTCAAGAAGCTTTCATTTGAGGAGGTTGCATTTCCCCGTGGGTGTAAGAATCTTTCCAAGTGGTCAGACAAACAAGATATATACAAGTCAGGTACACCAATGCATGTTCGTGCTGCACTTGTATATAATAATCTATTGAAGAAAGAAGGACTAGGCAATCGGTATCCTCTTATCCAAGATGGTGATAAGATCAAGTTCTGTTATATGAAATTGCCCAATCCTCTCAGAGAAAATGTCATTGCATGTCATCATAATCTTCCCCGTCAATTGAATCTTGATAGGTACATTGATTATGATCTGCAATATAGTAAAGCGTTTGTTGAACCAATCAAAACAATCTTGGATGCAATTGGTTGGCAAGTTGAGAAGAGAAACACATTAGATGGATTTTGGGAGTAAAAGAAATGACAGATGATTTTGGATTTACGTTTTCTGATAGTCCAGAAGAAACTTCAAAAAAGTTTCAGGCAGACTTGACTGCGAAGGCATCAGATGTTATAAAGTGGAAGAGTAAATGTAGTGAGATGCATAGTATGATCATGCCTCTCTTAAATAATTTAAAAAGAAATCCAGACAAGCCAACGATCAATTGGCCTGATCGGGAAGATAAAATCAACGAGTTTATTAAAAAACTCAATTCAATTCTCGAAAGCTAAGGAAAAATATATGTCGTTAATCAATCGTCTACTCAAGAATTCAAAAATCAAACATGCGTCTGTTATTTCTGAGAGTAAAATCTATGGAAAGAAGGACATGATTCCAACTAGCATTCCTATGCTCAATGTTGCATTGTCTGGAAGCATTGATGGTGGTTTTACTCCCGGTCTTACTGTTCTTGCTGGTCCTTCCAAGCACTTCAAGTCTGCATTCTCTTTGCTAATGGCGGCTGCTTATATGAAGAAGTATCCAGATGCTGTTATGCTTTTCTATGACTCTGAGTTTGGTACACCAGAAGGTTATTTTAAATCTTTTGATATTGATATGGATCGTGTTGCTCATATTCCAATCACTGATATTGAAGAATTGAAATTTGATATTGCAACTCAATTAGAAAATATCCAACGTGGTGAACATGTCATTATTGTTGTTGACTCTGTTGGCAATCTTGCTTCCAAGAAAGAAGTTGAAGATGCAATGGATAGCAAATCTGTCGCTGATATGTCTCGTACAAAAGCTTTGAAATCATTGTTCCGTATTGTCACTCCTAATTTGACAATCAAGGACATTCCTCTTATTATTGTTAATCACACATATAAGACAATGGAAATGTTTAGCAAGGATGTTGTTTCTGGTGGTACTGGTCTCTATTATTCCGCTGATACAATTTGGATTCTTGGTCGTCAGCAAGATAAGGATGCGAAGACAAAGGAAATTGATGGATACAGCTTCATCATTAATGTTGAGAAGTCACGCTATGTGAAAGAGAAGAGTAAGATTCCTATCAATGTCACATATGAAGGTGGTATCAATAAGTGGTCTGGTCTTGTTGAACATGCAGAAGAAGGTAGTAT
>Ga0209191_1001048_pt1 | contig 18966 bp, 26 predicted proteins | sample S_130626_EF_Meta_FD_187320 | JGI IMG/M metagenome (GOLD analysis project Ga0209191, IMG submission 187320) | Freshwater microbial communities from Lake Simoncouche, Canada to study carbon cycling - S_130626_EF_MetaG (SPAdes) (version 2) | ecosystem: Environmental > Aquatic > Freshwater > Lake ...
ATCCCGAATGGCGAGGATGTCCTGGCCATTTCCTACTGGATGGAACGCCGCCCCAGACGGTCCAGGAAATAGGCCACCTCACAATCCCACTCCACGCGGGCGGATATGCTTACTTAGGAATAGTTAAGCATAGGGGCGGAACTACTAGGAACACAGTAGATCGCCGGAACTACTAGGAACACAGTAGATAGCCGCCTTATGCGTAAGGGAAAAAAAACTCGGCGAAATGATCGAATCTGTCACCCTTCAAACCGTATTAAAGGGAAGAGGGAAACGATCACGAAGCGGGAAGCAAAAAAATCCCGGCGAAATGATCGAATCTGTCACCCTTGAAACCGTATCTTATTGACTAAAGCTAGCTTGAAAGCTAACTTGTCGGCGTATGAAAAAGAAACAGTTCCTCACCCTTCGCGAAAGACTCTTAATTTCGCGCCGTGAAAAAATAGCCCAGTTCCGCCGGAAAAATCACCTTCGGAAGGATGGCTGGATTGAACCGGAAAACCGGATGACCGTTGCGGAAAAGCTCTGCAAGTATCGCATCCGGAGGATTGAACTTCCGAAATTCGGGGCCCCGGTTTCCTTGTCCCTAGCCGACAAGGACGACGCATTGCAAGCGGGGCTCATGGCATGCGTTGAAACCGGATTTTTCGATCATGGACTCGTAACCCGGGACGTGACTAAGGCCATCCGGCGCGCGATGGAATCGCGCGATTGTCTCCGGCGCGATTGCATCCGGGAAATCGGGACAAGCTCCCCAGAGCTTGTCGCGGCGGCCGTAGGCTTTACCACGGAAGAGGAAACCATTTGTCACCGTTTAACGAATGGCCAGAAAGAGGCATTTCGTGCTCTCATGGCGGACCTTCGCACCGCGCGGAAAATTGACGCTTCAAGAAAAGCCGACTCCGCCTTTCGCGGTCACCGTGATTTTTTACTTGAGACACTGGGGCACCTAACCGGGAGGACGGCTCGTTCACGTTCTGGAAATTCTTTTGCGAAGCGGGCGCAACGGTTCACCGATTACGTAAAAACCGGATGGCGGGAAAATTCACGCACGGGGCACCCGCAACGGGTGAACCGCAACCTTGCCCGGGAACTAGATCAAGCGTGGAATCAAAACTTCGTTTCCGCCTAACCCTTACGCGTAAGGGTTTCCCCTCACCCCGGCGGCCTAACGGCCCCGGGGTTTTTTTGTGAAGACCGATGCCGTCCGTGTCCGTCTGTCATTTCTCAACTGAAACCAAGAAACCATGAAACCACCCGCCAATCGCCGCAAAGCGGCCCCCGCCCCGCCCGTGTCCACCGTGTCCGTCAAGTCCATCGCGGAAGTCTCCGCAATGGCCATCCCGGATCTGGCCACCTTCTTCAAAGGCCGCTCTGACATCCGTCAAGCCGCCTTCGTGGAACAAGGGAAGACCGTCCTCCATCTGGAGGATCTAGACGCCAAAAAGCAGCTCGGAAAGGGCAATACCACCTATGGTCTGCTCACTGCCGCCGGGGCCCTTACCGGCTCCATCAACAATGCGGTGCTCTGCGCCAAGGCCATCCGCTCCCTTGTCGTGAGCGGACTGCTGCCGGAGTCCCGCTTCGATTCCATCGTCACCTTCCGCATCGTCCGCCAGACCACGCGTCTGATGGAGGGAAAAGCCAAGGTGAAGATCGAGCCCTCCGCCCTCGCCGCCATCCTGGCCGAAGGCACTGCCGCCCAGATCGGCGCGGAACTGGACTGTCTGGCGGAACACGGCCAGACCATCGCCGACCGTGAGACCACCCTGAAAGCCGAAGCCGAAGAGGCCGACCGCTTCGCCAAGGCGCAAGCCGAAGCCGACAAGATCAAGGCCAAGGCCGAAGCCAAGGCCGCCAAGGATGCCGGGAAGCCTCCGACCGCCGCTGACACGCCCGCGCCGACTGAGACGCCCGCGCCGACTGAGACGCCCGCGCCGACTGAGACGCCCGCGCCGACTGAGACGCCCGCGCCGGTCGTCACCGATCCGGAGACCCCGGAAGAGACCGCCGACCCGATCGTCGTGGATGGCCGCAACAAGGCCCCGCTGACCGTGGTGAAGTCCACCGCCCCCACCGTGGAATCGGTGGTGGAGGAAATCACCACGGCCGCCGCCAAGGCCTTCGAGTTCACCGATCCGGCCGACATGGAAAAGATCGCCGCCCTGCTCACGCAAGTCGTCGCCGATCTCCGCGCCTGCATCCCGGCCGCCGCCGCCGCCTGATCTCCCCTGCCAATCCGCCCCGCCAAGGCCCGGCCCGCATCACGCGGGCCGGGCCTTTTTTTGTTTATCAGTGACGGGCCGTCCGTGTCCGCATCCACCATCAGACTCCCATGAAAGCCACCATCGCCAACAACAAGCTGACCATCGAAATCGATCTTCAGGCACCCCGTCCATCCTCCACCGGCAAGACCCTCGTCGTCGCCAGCTCCGGAGGGAACATCACCACCACGGCCGTCATCAATGGCAAGCCGGTGGTGATCGGCCTCAACGCTTACATCAAGCCCTAACCCCTAACCCCTGACCCTTACGCGTAAGGCTTCACCCTTACGCGTAAGGGTCCCCCCTCTCCTCACGACCATGAAAACCGCCCTGCCCTCCCACACTTTCCTCGACCTCCGCGCCAGCGTGAAATTCGGGATCGACACGAAAGCCAAGCTGCCCGCCATCACCTGCGTCCTCATCGAGCAAGATGGCCGCGCCTGCACCTTCCACGCCACCGATCTCGATATGACGGTCTCCCGCACCGAGCCCGCCTGCGGGCTGGACCTCGTCACCGGGACCGTCCTCGTCCGCATGTCCGATCTGATGGCCATCCGCCCGGACAAGGACACCACCGTCTATTTCCGCTACCTGAGCCCCTTCACGACCGAGGTCCGCTTCATCGCCAAGGGGCTGGCCGTCACCCGCACCGTGGAGGCCCCCGCTCCGGTCCAGGAGTTCCCGCCGCTCCAGCACCTCTCCCCGAGGCTCCCGGCCAGGCTCCTTCCGCCGTCCACCATGGCCGCCATCAAGACCTGCCTGCCCTTCGTCTCCACCGACCAAACCCGCTACGTCCTCAATGGCGTCTTCGTTGATCCCATCCGGGGCGGGGCCGCCGTCGCCACCGATGGCCGCCGTCTGGTCAAAGTCCGCGCCATCGGCCTCACCGCTCCGGCCATCCTGCCGACGAAGGCCTGCGTCGCCCTCACCACCCTTATCACCAAGTCCTCCTCCGTGACCCGCCACGAGGATGAGTCCATCCTCACCTTCCGCTCCGGCCCCGTGACGATCTCCACCAAGGCCATCGAGGGAAATTACCCGAACTACCTCCAAGTCATCCCGGAGCCGTCCGAGAATCGCTTCACCCTCCCCGACCCCGATCCACTGGTGGCGTGGCTCCTGACTTGCAACGACAAGCGGAGCAATACCGTCAAGCTCACCCTAGGCCGGGACTATCTTGCCTGCTCCAGCCCCACCGGCGGCACCGTCCGCCATCCGGCCTTCATCGAAGGAAAGCCGGGGAAAATGGGACTGAATGCCATCTTTTTCGCCCATGCCATCCAGTCCGGCTGCCGGACCTTCTGCATGGCAGATGAGGTCAGTCCCCTCCTAGGCTACGGGCCGAACGGGCTGACCACCGTCGTCATGCCCATGCGCATCACCGATGCCGTCGAGCCGCCCGCCATCCCTGAGCCGGAGCAAGCCGCCGCCTGACCCCTCTGGCCACCGGTCCGCGCTTCTCTGGAGTGTACGGGAGCACAGTCCCGCCCGCGCAGACCGGTGGTCCGCCCTTACGCGTAAGGATCTCCCGCTTCTCACCTCTCACCTCCCGCTCCCATGTCTCTCCACGAAAAATCACTACTGGTCGATCTGACCCTCACCGGCATCACCACCTCCCGCACCGATGCCAGCATCACCCGCTCCGTCCTCCGCTCCCATCAGGCCGATGACGAAGCCGGCCGCTGGGTTTCCAAGCTCTGGCCCAAGGAGGCTCTGGAGCCCATCCGCGCCATCGACTCCCAGATCCGCGCCTTCCACTACGCCAAGACCCTCCCCTGGCTCGACAAGGGTGGCCGCATCTGCGCCAGCCGTGCGTTCAACTCCTACATCGACGAAATGCGCAAGCTCCGCGTCAGCCGAGAAACCCTCGTCCGTGAGCACTTCATCGACCGCTACGACTACTGGCTCGCCAAGGCCCGCTCCATGCGTGGCCACTCCTTCAACTCCTCCGAGTATCCCACCCGTCTCGGAGCCTCCTACCGCTTCCAGTTCGAGACCCACGCCGCGCCCGTCCCCCACCGGGATGACTTCCGCATCACCCTGAATCAGGCCGACCTCGACGCCATGCAGGCCGACCTCGACGCCCGTCTCGCCGAGGCCGAACAAGTCGCCGTCGGGGCCCTCCTCAAGCGCATCGCCGAGCCCATCAGCAAGCTCATCGAACGCCTCGCCGATCCAGACGCCAAGTTTCAGGACAGCCTCATCGGCAACATCCGGGATCTCGCCAAGGCCATCCCCGATCTCAACATCCTCGACGATCCGGACATCGACGCCCTCCGCATCCAGATCGCCGCCCTCGGAGCCGTCTCCCCGGAAAACCTCCGCGACAGCCGGTCCGACCGCTCGCGCACCCTCACCAAGGCCTCCTCCATCCTCGCCACCATGGCCCCATGGATGGCGGACGCCCTCGACGAGGACGAAGACCCCAACGCCGCCGCAGCATGACCACCCCACTCGACACCGCCCGCGCCTTCGACTCCGGCACCGCCTGGGCGGAGTGGCAGGGGCATTTTGAGAAATTACTCGCCGACGGTCAGCGCACCCGGTCTTACCGCACCGACACCATCGACAGCCTTTCCAATAGCAATCTGAAGCTCTACGCCACCGACTGGAAGATCGAGCTGCCACCCTTCAAGACATGGCCCACCGTCAATCCAAACGGCCACAACTGGCGCAATGTCGCACGGATCGACTTCTCTTTCTGGCCGTCCTTTTCCCCCTTCCGCTGGTCCGGCCACCTGCTCACCTCCGGCGACAACCCGACCTTCCGGTTCCACCGCCGCCGGGACTTTGTCTTCGCCTCCCAAAAGTGGAACGTGAAGCCGTCCTCCTGCACTCTCCACGACTTTGACGGCATCCCCTACTGGCACGCCGTCTTTCCAAAGGGCAAAGATCTCTTCGTGATGAGCCGTGACCAGTCCCATCAGTGGGGCACCCTCGGCTGGATCAGTGCCCAGACGCCGGAACTCCTCGCCGCCACCTTCGTGCGTGAGCGGCTCGGTAAAGCGGCCTGACCCTTACGCATAAGGGTTTCGGCATTCGGAAATTTCTCATTCGTCATTCTCCCCCTGTTCCACATGGAACAATCTGCCATTTTTTAGCAGACTTGCCAACTTTCAGCTTGGCAAGTCTGCCATCGCATAGCAAGAACACTAACACGCTCCCAACCATGACCCCGTCAGACCTCACCAAACTCCTCGCCACGTCCTTCCGCTCCAAGCTCAAAGTGCTCATCAAGGGCGCACCGGGCATCGGCAAAACCGACATCGTCGTCGCCGCCGCCAAGTCCGCCGAAGCGGATCTGGTCTTCATGCACCCCGCCGTCAGCGACCCCACCGACTTCAAGGGCCTCCCCACCGTGGTGGACAGCCACGCCGAGTTCCTCCCCTACGGCCAGCTCCGCAAGCTGGTCACCGCCACCGGCCTCACCGTCTGCTTCATCGACGACATCGGCCAGGCTCCCCACGCCGTGCAGGCCGCCCTCATGCAGCTCCTCCAGTCCCGGGAAATCGACGGCCAGCGGATCTCCGATGACGTCGTCTTCTGCGGGGCCACTAACGACACCTCCCACATGGCCGGAGTCCAGAACCTGCTGGAGCCCGTCAAAAGCCGCTGGCACACCATCGTCGAGCTCACGCCCGATCTCCCGCAGTGGATTCGCTGGGCCTCCAAGCACGACGTCCCGGAGCCCGTCCTCGCCTTCGTCATGTTCCGCGGCGAGAAGGCCCTCCACGACTTCAAGCCCACCCGTGAGCTGACCAATAGCCCCTCGCCGCGCACCGTCGCCAATGCCGGGGCACTGGTCCGCGCCGGCATCGTCCGCCACGACATCCTCGCCGGAGCCTGCGGTGATGGCTGGGCCGCGGAGTTCTGCGCCTTCCTGAAGGTCTATCAGGGCCTCCCGGACCCGGACGACTGCATCGCCAACCCCACCACCGCCCGCGTCCCGGATGAGAATGACCTCACCACCATCTACGCCATCGCCGTGGCCGTCTCCCTCCGCGCCACCAAGAAGAACATGGACGGCGTGACGAAATACCTCAACCGCCTGCCGAAGGAGCATGAAGTCCTCGCCATCCGGGATGCCACCCGCCGCGATGCCGAGCTCTTCAACACCGCCGCCTACACCAACTGGTCCATCAAGAACATCGCCGTTCTTGCATGAGCAAAGACACCGACCACCTCCCGCACCATGAGCCTCCCACGCCTTTCCAAAGCACGAGTCAGCCTGACGCTGGATGCCCCCTTCTGGGCCCAGCTCTGCTTCAAGCTCAACCACATCCTCGACGACTCCATCCCCACCGCCTGCACCGATGGCCGCGTGGTCCGCTACTCCCCCGCCTACCTCGCCAAGATTTCCGATCCGGAACTCCTCGGCCTGATTGTCGAGGAAGTGGGCCACTGCGCCATGGGCCACCTCTGGCGGCGCGCCAGCCGGGACATGAAGGTGTGGAATGCCGCCTGTGATCAAGTCCTCTGGACCATCATCGCCGATCTCCAGACCAGCACCTCCGGCCGCATCGCCCTCTCCAAGGACTGCCAGATCGACCCGAAATATCGCGGTCTCTCCGCCGAGGAGGTCTATCACCTGATGACCCAGCAGAACTCCTCTGGGAAACAGTCCGATCCGCAGTCCTCCCAGAACTACCAATCCCCCGGCGAATTTGGAGACCCGGCACCGGACCCCTCCCCGTCCGATGACGGTGCCGAGGGCAGTGGCGACTCCGATGGCGATCCCACCGGCATCCAGCAAGAGAGCCTCGAACAAGAATGGAAAGCCGCCACCCTCGCCGCCGCCGTGGTGGAAAAGCAGCGCGAGCGGGGAAACATGCCCGCGTGGATGAAGATGCTCGTCGCCGATCTCACCGAGCCCCGCGTCCCATGGACCGAGCACGTCCGCGAATTTTGCCACACCCTCTCCCGGGATGACTACTCCTTCGCCCGTCCGAACCGCCGCTACCTCGGCACCGGCTTCGTCCTCCCCTCCCTCCGCTCCGAACGCCTCGGCGGCATCGTCGGAGCCTTCGACACCTCCGGCTCCATTTTCTGCGTCCCCCAGCTCATCCGGGACATCCTCTCCGAGTTCCAAGGCGTCCTCGATCACTGCCGCCCGCTGGAAATGCGCCTGATCGACTGCGACACACAGATCCACCAGCAGGTCACCTACCAACCCGGCGACAACCTCCGCACCTTCCAGCCGCAGGGCGGTGGCGGCACCGACTTCCGCCCCATCTTCGCCGCCGTCGCCGCCCTCGATGAAGAGCCCGCCTGCCTGATCTTCCTCACCGACCTCGAAGGCACCTTTCCCGATCAACCACCCCCGTATCCCGTCCTCTGGGCGAATTTCGGGAACCCCCGCACCACCGCCCCATGGGGCAAAACCATCCACGTTCCGATCGCATGAAAACCAAAGTCGTCAACACCACCAAGAAGAAGCCCGCCGCCAAGAAGACCGCCAAGAAAGCAGTCTCCAAGGCCCCCGTCCTCACTCCTCCCACTGAGCCCGCCCGCGCGCTCAATGCCAAGGCCGATGTCCGCGATCTGGACACCGACTTCGTCGTCGTTTCCGCGCTCAACCCCCGCCAGCCCACCGCGGCCGAAGTCCAGGAACTCGCCCGCTCCATCCACTCCCTCGGCCAAAGCTCCGCTGCCCTCGCCCGTCCCCTGCCCGGGAAAAAAGGCTACTTCGAGCTCGCCGCCGGTGCCCGCCGCCGCGCCGCCTGTGCCTTCCTCGGCATCAAACTCCGCACCGAAATCCGGGACATGAGCGACGACGAATTCCTCGACGTCATCCTCGCCGACAACCTCCAGCGCGAAGATCCCGATCCGCTCAAAGAGGCCGCCCTCGTCGGCAAGCGTCTCGCCGAAGGCACCTCCCAATCCGAGATCGCCGCCCGCTACGGGAAAACCGTCTCATGGGTCCACCGCCGCGCCAAGCTCAGCAATCTCTCCCCCTCCACCATCAAGGAATGGCAGACCGGAGGCATCCAGCGGTTCACCATTGAAATGCTCGAAATCGTCGCCGCATGGAGCCATGCCGACCAGCGCAGCCACCTAGGCAACTGGAGTCTCCATAACTGCTCCAACCTCAGGGATCTCCGCGAGTACCTGAAAAACACCTCCTGCAACTTAAAAGGCGCGGACTTCCTCAAGCTCGCCCACACCGCCGTTCCCGGCTGCGGGGCCGCCGGCTGCGCCCAGTCCTCCCAGGCCAATCCCCACCTCTTCGGGGAGATCGAAGGCTTCAAGTCCGCCTGCGGCCGCTGCCTCAACACCGAATGCTTCAACAAGCGCAAGAACCTCCACCAGCAGCACCAGCTCAACGAGGTCACCAAAGGCTACTCCATCACCGCCATCATCAAGCATGACTGGAACGAAGACTGGCCGTCCTACTCCGAGAAAACCACCCTCAACGGCAAGACATTCACCGGCAGCAGCACCCGCAGGGACGTCGCCGACAAGTTCAATATCCACGAAACCGAGCCCAAAAAAGGCGAATCCAAGGCCGCACTCTACGTGCAGGACGGCGTTCTCAGCATCGTCTGGCTCACCCCGAAACCCTTACGTAAGGGTCAAACTCCCTCCAGCAACGGCAGCGTCATTCCTGATCCCCTCACCCGGGAAGACAAGCTCACCCGGAAACGCTGGGCACTCGTCCGCCCCGAGCTCGTCAAGGCCATCAAGCAACTCGCCACCCCTCCCTTCACGATCGAAAGCTGGGCCAAGCTCATCAGCGTCTTCGGCATCAGCCGCGGCGAGAGCACCCGCCACCCCAACCAGTGGCAAACCCTCACCGAAGTCACCGCCGATGCCAAACCCCTCGCCGAAGTCCTCGACTCCCTCTGGCAGGATCTCAACCCCATCCTTCGCCGCCGCCTCGAATTTGTGGACGGCCTCAAGTCCTTCGCCGACGACGACCTCCCACGGGAAATGCGCTCCATCGCCGCCCTCCTCGGCATCGACCTCGCCGCCATGAAGAACGCCGCCGACCTCCAGATCCCGCCACCGAAGTCATGGGGCCCAAACATCGACGTTCACACACTCAAGTCCACCAAGGCATGAAATCCCTCATCCCCAGCCCCCACCCACGCGGCGTGTTCATCGGCATCTTCCTCATCAAAGACGGCTCCTGCATCCGTCAGGTCATCCGCGTCATTCCGTGGATTCCCTTCCGCGCCTTGCGCGCCACCCTCGCCGCCTTGCGCTACGGTAAACGCCGCAACTGGCAGTTCGTCGGATTCCACAAGTCCCTCGCCCACTGAAATCATGAAACGTCCCTGCCTCTACGCATTCAAGCTACCCAATGGACACTTCATCGGCCGCATCGGCATGACCGGGCCACTCACCGAAGTCGGTCCCGGTCAAGCCTCCCCCTACACCGCCCACGAAATCCGCCAGCAGGAGGCCACCATCCGCCTCACCTGGCCAGAGGCATCCCCGGCACCCTGCCCACGCTGGAATCCGGAATCCGGCGAATACGAAACCCCCATCCACCAACCATGGCCACCGACCCACTCTCCGGCCTGAAAGGGCAGAAGCTCGCCAACGCCAAAGCCACCCTTGAGGCCTACCAGCGGATCCGCAAGGGCCCATCCGGTGAGACCCTTATCGAGCTCAAGTTCTCCACCGTCCCTGCCCGCTGGAACGCCACCACCCAGAGCCGCCGTGGAAAGCAATACGGCAGCAAAAAAATGTTCCGCACCGATGTGGCCGTGACCGTCACGCTCTCTCCTGCGGCACTCATTCTGGACGGCCTTTTCAAAGAACCCCGCAAAGTCACCCCAAACCTCATCCCCCTCGGCTTCGAGATCCTCACCCCGCCCGATGAGATCGAAAACCTCTATCTCGTCACCGCCGCAGACCTTTTCCATAACTTCCACCTCCGCCCCGCCCTGCTCCTGATGATGAAGACCGGCCCCTGCATCACCTTCCGCCGCGTGCTGCGCCCAGACATCGAGAAAAAGCTGGAGACCCTCACCGCTCTCCATCGCGCGGAAATTTCCGCCTTCGTCCGCAAACGCCTGACACAATGACTACTCCCGTCAAGCGCTTCCAGCATCTCGCCTTCATGAAGCACTGCAAGGCCGTGCTTCGCCCGTTCCGCGTCATTGGCAAGCCACTTTCCTACCGCATCGAAGGCATATCCATTTCCCTCTATTACAGCCATCAAGTGGGAGCCGTGGTGTCGCTCTGGAAATCCATCTGGGAGAAAAATGCCAAATCCGAGGCCAAGACCATCACCAGACCGGAGCACCTCCACGAACGTCTTGAACTCTGGAAGACCGCCATCCGCGCCGAAAACCTGACCTTCCGAGAGCAGACACTCATCGCCGCGCTCCTCAACTTCACCCCGCCGGAAACCCCACCACCCGTCCGGCTGCCATGAAAATTGGTGAATCCTACTGCAATCTCATCTGCAAGTGCGGCCATGAAGCCGACTACGACGAGTTCTGCCGCACCCCCATCCGCGGTGAACTTCCAAAAGGCCACCACCAGTGCCCGCGGTGCCACCGTGCCTGGACGCTGGTCACCAAGGGAAAGGCCACTCTCGGCTGGTCCGGCATGGTCCTCCCTCCCGATCTCGTCGTGGAGCCCATCTCTCCCTCGTTGTGAAACCCATCACGGAAACCATCCAGCGGGGAAGCTGCGCCATCATCGTGCGCGGAAAAGCCTCACGCAAAGGTTGGATCCTCTTCCTCACCACCGGTGCCAAAGAGCAACGACTGTCCCAGCACAAGCTCAAGAAGGACGTCCTGCAAGCCGCTCTCGACGCCTGCGAACCGGACACCGCCGACACCTATCTCGTCAGGCCCGTCGCCTGATCGTCCGCTGATTTCTCTCTCCCCCAAACGCACTCGAACTACGCCCATGCACCAACAGCAAACCAAGATCGGCCCCGCCCACGGAACCCCACACCGCAAAGTCTGGATTGAAGGCCGGCACCTCAAGGATGCCGGATTCTCCCCCGGCGATCGCTATGACAGGCAAGAGTCCGGCAACATCCTCGCCATCCTCCGCAAGGCGGATGGCAGTGGCCGCTACAAAGTCGCGGGCAAGGGCGACAAGCCCATCCTCGACATCAGCGGATCCATCATCCCGCGCCTCTTCCCGCCGCCGTCCACCCACGTTCAAGTCAGCTTTTCCTACGGCTCCATCATCATCAAACCCGTCCTGCCATGAGCAAGACCAACACCCACCCCGTCGAAGCATGAACGCAAATTACAAAGAGATCCTTCAATGGATCCGGGATGCCGTTCCCGCAGCGATCCAGCTTGAACCCGTCGAAGACATTGAGGAATGGAACAAACTCGATGACGCGACTCAACTCGCCCACACCATCATTCGCAAAGCGGGGGATTTGCTCAACCCCACCATTTCCAGTTGCGATGAGGAACTGCTCCTTGTCTTGCAGGAACTCCATCGCATCGCACCGGAGCAAGGATGGCATTCCGAATCCAACTCCGGCGTCAAGATGCTGACTGATCCCGGCTACCTCGCCGCCACCTCTGGCTGCACCGAAGTCCGCGTCGAGGTGGAGAAATGCTCTCTCAGCAAGCGCACCCGCTACAAGTGGACCGTCGTCACCATCGGCCCCGGCGACTACGCCCACGACGCGCCGCCCCCTTCCGTCGATGAAGTCTTCAGCTCCAGCAATCCGCTTGCCATCGCCCGAAGAGCCGCCGCCGAAGACTACCTCGCCACTATCCAATACGCATGAAACTCTACTTCTCCGGCATCGCCTCCAGATCGGAGGCCTCGATGCTCGCTGGAGTCTCCATCGCGGATCTTCTCGCCGACACCCGCGACTGGCGGCACATCGACCCCGCCACCGCTTCCGCGATCGCCATCGACTCCGGTGCCTACCGCGCCTGGAAGGCCGGTGCCCCGCTGGAACTCGACGACTGGCGCGACACCGTCGAACAGTGCCTCGCCCCGCTCTACTCCGGACGCAAGAAAGAGGCCGCCGCCAAGTCCGCCAAGCTCCGCTTCGTCATCATGCCGGATGTCTTTGGGGATGCCTCCGCCACCTGGGACCGTTGGCGCACCATTGAGGACCGGATCTCCAACTTCGAGTGGCTCTATCCGTGGGTCGATCAGATCGTTCCAGTCTGGCAATGGGGGTCTCCCATCGAGCACCTTGAAGCCATGGTTGCGTGGTGCGCGCGCGCCACGCAGTCCAATCTGGACGACGCTGGAATGTTCCAACCCCGCGCCGACCTCGTCGCCATCGGTGGCTGCGTTCCGTGGATGCGGGCCAATGACACAGGTGCCCTTGCCGAGCTGCTCGCCCTCTCCCGCCAATACGGCGACAAGTTCCACATCCTCGGACTCAACTGGCTTGAGGCCATGATGCAGCTCGACCCTTTCGTCCGCTCCTGCGACACCTCCAAATGGCTCGACGGTGCCCGCTACGGCACTTGGATCAACGACCGGGAAGGCCAGCTTGTCGTCGAAGCCAAGGTCCACTGTCCCCGTGGACAGACCCGCCAGGATCTCTGTCAGCAGACCGCCATCACCCTCGACAACTGGTGCAACAAACAGTTGCGCGGTACCGCGGCACCCAAGTCCCGCAGCGTCCGTCGCTACACCCTCAAGCCTTTCGTTCCGCCCGACAAACCCATCGGTCCCGTCAATCACCTCCAACTCATCCACTCCCTCGCCGAAAACAAAAAACGCCACGAAGAAGCCAAGGAAAATTTCATCGAGAATCTCCGCCACCGTAAGTGACCACCTGACCTATCACACCAACACATCAAGACCGTGTCCAATCCACTCGAAACCCTCCAAAATCACATCAACAAAAAGGCCGAACTCCAAGCAGAGGCCGAATGGGGTGAACTCGAAACCCTGATCTCAGATTGGTTTGAGCTCCACCCGGCCAAGTACAGTCGCCTCAAACGCAACAAGCCGGACCATTACAGATCCCCGCCGCTCATGCGCCTCTCGGACTTCCCGGAAAGATTCAACATCGAATCCGGCCTCACCTCGCTTGCCCAGTCCTTCTTCAAGGACCGCACCGAAATCTTGGCCGAACAAATGGCCGCTGAACTCGTCACCAAGGCCACCCTCCTCCCCTGATCCTCAACTCCACCACCATGCCATCCATCACCATCCCACGCGAAATCTTCCGCGCCACCCGCGACTATCCCGTCACGGTTTACTACTGCAAGGCCAACCTCCAGACCGGAGACACCGTCCGCGTGATCCAAGGCCGTAACGTCTGCGACTGCGCCGGAGTGAACTTTTCCTCTTCCCTCGCCACCGGCCCCTTCGATGCCGACATGATCCACGGCAACTCCACCGGCAAGCCCAAGGCCTCCGGTGCCCGCTGCGCGCTCATCGTGAAGCAGGGAATCGTCACCATCATCGAATCGCCATGATCAGCTTTCCCCAACAACTCGCGATCGTCCAAGAGCATCGGGAAGACTTCGAGTGGTACCCGACCACCGACGAAATCATTGCCGATCTCAAGACCAACATCACCGCGCTGCTGCAGGCGGAATACGGCCGTCGCCTCCCCGGCTTTCTCGACATTGGATCCGGCAACGGCAAGGTGCTCAATGCGGTCCGGGACATCGAGGACATCGGCATGCAGTACGCCATCGAGAAGAGCCATGCGCTCATCGGCATGCTGCCGGCCTCGGTGTTTCTGCTGGGCTGCGATTTCTGGAACACCTCCCTCGTCGACAAGGAAGTGGGCATGATTTTCTCGAATCCTCCCTACAAGGAGTTTGAGCCATGGACCCTCAAGCTGATGAAGGAGGCCCCCCCGGGTGCCGTGATCTATCTGGTGCTGCCGCAGCGGTGGGAAAAGTCCGCCGCGATCGCGCAGGAAATCCTTACGCGTAAGGGCAGCACGGAAATACTAGGAACCTACGACTTCCTCGACGCGGAAGACCGCAAGGCCCGCGCCAAGGTGCATCTGATCCGCGTGTGCCTCCCAGGCCGGGACCGCTACACCCGGGAATACGATGGACCGGATCCCTTCACCCGCTTCTTCCATGAGGCCTTCACCTTCCCGAAAGAAGAACCGCAGGTGCCCTTTGAGGCGAAGCTGGAAGAGACCAAGGTGGTGCACCGGCTGAACTTCATCGAAGCCCTCTGCCACCTCTACGACATACGCATGCAGCAACTCCACACCAACTATCAAGCGGTGTGCTCCCTCTCACCGGACATCCTCAAGGAGTTTGATATTTCCCAGCACGGCCTGATCGCCTCGCTGAAAATGAAGTTGAAGACCGCCAAGAAGGAATACTGGGAGCGGCTCTTCGACGGCATGTCTGAGATCAAAGACCGCCTGACCAAAAAGTCCCGCCGGCACCTTCAGGATCTAATGCAGTCCCAGACCGGCATCGACTTCAACCGCGACAACGCCTACGCGATCGTGATCTGGGTCATCAAGAACGCAAACGGCTACTTCGATGAGCAACTCATCGCCACCTACGAACACATGGTCACCCATGCCAATGCGGAGAACTACGTCTCCAACAAGCGTGTCTTCAAGTGGGACCGCTTCGAGTATCGCCGCCAACGCGAAAAGGAAACCACCCACTTCCGTCTGAAAGTCGGGCACCGCATGGTGCTGGAATCCGTAGGAGGGCTCCAGCGTGAGCCATATAGCTGGCAAAAAGGCCTGTGCGAATCCGCTGCCGACTTCCTCTGCGATCTCCTCACCGTGGCCCAGAACCTCGGCTTTCACACCATCGACAAGGGCCCGCTGCCCTACTCGTTCGACGACAGTGACACCCGCACCTGGCGTTTCTTCGTGAAAGGCAAGGGCCTGCAATCCCTCTTCCAAGTCCGCGCCTTCCTGAATCGCAACCTGCACATGCAGTTCCATCCGGACTTCATCCACGCGCTCAATGTCCAGCACGGCATCCTCAAGGGCTGGCTCCGCAACGACGACGAGGCCGCGACCGAACTGGAGATCCCGATCGAAGTCGCCCGCAAGCACTTCAAGCCCGGATACCGCCTGACGGCCGACAGCCTGAACTGCCTCCGTCTGTCCGCGTAAACCCTTTCGGGTGATGGTCCCTGCAAGCCGACAGCGGCACTCCCGAGTCATGGCCTCGGTGATCCCAGACTCCAAACGCACACCATCACCCGGATTCATTTCCACACCACTCCCGCCCATGGAAGGTAACCCCATCCCCTACGGAGCCGATCCCGACCTGGACGCGCTCTATGAACAGCTCGGCGCGATCGAACAGCGCGAGATCGATGCCATCATGTACGGCCGTCTCGACCTGCTGCCGGAAATCCGCAAGGAGCAGCTCCCACTCAAACGCCAAATCAATGAGATCGAAGGCTTTGCCATCTACCCCGAAGCCGCCACCTGATCCAAATCTGTCACTCCTCAAACCGTATCCCTTTGACATGGCCCTCGACCCCAACCTCAAAAAACGCGCCCTTCGCGCCTCCAGAAAAGTCGCCGGTAACATCCTCACCGATGAAATCCGCGCCACCGCCCTCGCCGATGAAGCCAGCCGTCGCCGCCCGATCAAGAGCATGCTGGTCTCCCTCACCGTCTTCCCACGGATGCTGCGCGCCTATGCCCGCCGCGAGTTCCGCGAGGTGCCTTGGCAATCCATGTCCATGATCGCCGGGGCTCTGGCCTACTTCGTCATGCCGATGGATGCCATCCCGGACTGGATCCCCTGCGCGGGCCTGCTGGATGATGCCTTCATCATCGAAATGGCCGCGATGTCCCTGAAAAAGGATGTGGAGGCCTTCCTCTCATGGGAGGCAAGACGTCCTCTCAAACGCCGCCGCAACGCTTGAATCCACCCTCATTTCCCTCCATACTCCCCCCGTTATGGCTGAAACCCTCCCAACTCCACGCCAAGAACTCCTCGATCGACTGATGGGTCCCGTGTCCGAAGTCCAAGGCCAAGAAATCGACCTGAGCCAGCACTCCCGCGCCGAGTGGGACAACCTGGACGGATCGGTGCTCGCCCCCACGGCCGCGATCCGCCTCTATCTCGACACCGATGACGTCCTGACGAACCACGCCATCGACATGATGGAGCTCGCCATCGAGCGCGCTCACGGAATCGAAGAGCCGTGGTTCGTGGCCTCCATGCGTGACGGCTCAGAAGCCAAGTCCACGCTGGCAGTGCGCTACTTCTATCTGATGAAGGGCTGATCCTTATGCGTAAGGGTCACGCATCTTCAAAGGCATCCTCGGCCTGCCGCGGCGAGTGGTCGCTTTCATCGTAACTCTCCTCTCCGGTGTGGCTTTCCGCTGCCTCGGACTGGAACAAGGGAAGCTCCTCGGGCATAGTGAGCAGACCCATGATGGAAGCGGCCACGACCTGCATCTGCTCGCAGTCGCAGTAGTGGTCATCCGGACGTTTCTGATACCACTCTTGATACTCGGTGCCGTAGCGGTTCTGGCGCGTCCGCTGGTCCCAAGTGCAGACCTGCAGGATGTATTCCTCGGCGACATCATCGAAGACCTGCCAGTCACCGATGGTGCCGTGGAGAAATGCGTAAAGGCGATCGCGCACGCCATACTTTGCCCACATATACAAATCGATTGGGCGCACCTTGCCCTGCTGATTCGTCCCGATAGCCGGATCCGCAGCGGTCTTCGAGTAAAGCCACGCCAGACCATCCGAGCGGAAGCTGTCCTTGTCGTCCGCTTTGAACGCCTTCCAACGGTAGCCGCTGGAGACGACGGCCTTGTAAACCTCGGGAGCCCACGCACCGGAGTCGATCACCACGTTGTCTGGACTGACGGTGTGGGTGAGCGCGACCTGCGCGAGCTCCTCCCATGAGTAGGCGATGCCGTGAGAGATAAGCCGACTGCGGCCCATGAGCCCCCACGCGCGGATGACATAATAGAAGTGACGACCGCCCTTTCCTTGAACATCGACCGACATGAATCGACGGACTTCATGCTCCCATTTTTCGAGCGACTTGTAGCTGGCTTTGCGCTTGCCAAAATACTTCTCGTCGTTGGCGAACTTGAGTTTGTCAGTCCAGACCTGCCCTCGGGTCTCATTCATGTGGCTCTGCAGCGGGACGTAGTCGGTCCACTCCAAAGCCTTGTTCGCGAGGATGAACTGGCGCACCTGCGTCCGCCAGCCGCGCCACCACGGCAGCAATGCACTCCATGTGTAGGATCGGCTGTTAGAAGGGGCGTTGGTGTTTCGCGCCACCCATCGACCGTGCGAAGAGATGTATTTCCGGTCCTCCGGCGTATCAGTCCAGCGGTGCGTGCACTCGGGATTCCAGCAGTCGTAGCGAATGGTTTCCTGGAGGGCATCGAACCGGTATTGACCTCGCTCTTCATCGTAGGTGTCCGGGCTCTTGTCCCAATGCAGTCCGCCCTTCGTGGTATCATCCCCCCACTCCATTTCATGCTCATGAGCACACTCCGGACAAGGAACGAGCCAGTGACGCTGATCGCCGGCCAAGAAAGACTGGTGAACCGCGTCGCCTTCTTTCGCCGGGGTGGTGAAGATGAATTTTTTCCAGTTGTGGGTGTAGGACGCGAACCGCTGCGATACCATTTCGATCGCGCCCGGTGGATACGATCGGGCCTCGTCGAGGAAAACGTAGCGGAACGGCGTGGACTGGAGAGAGGCCTCCGACTCCGCTCCGCAGATGATCAGCGGTGCCCCGGGGAAATAGAGTTCACAGGTCATCTTGTGCGAACGGCCGACCGGCAGTTTCGCCGCCACCGGCGCGCAGCGTTCCAGCAGCGGCAGCAGTCGCGACTTCGCGAACTTCTTCGCCTCTTGCACGTTGCTGGTGACCCACAGGATCGGGCCGGGATCCTCCGCGATGATCCAAGCCAGTGAGGCCAGCATCGTCAGCGTCTTCGCCGACTGCGCGGAGCAAATGCAGGTGATTTCGTTGACTCCCTCGTCGGCGAGGTCCTCCATGATCTGCCGCACGAAGATCGCGTCCTCGGAGCTCCACCTCGACCCGGACGAGGAGATCGGATTGATCACATGGCGTTCAGCCCATCGCCAAGGTTGTGCCTCTTGCGCTGGACGGACAACGCCGCAGAGACGCTCGACCAGAATGTTTTTTTTTGAGTCCAGTCTCCGAGCGCAAGCTCGTTGAGCGCCTCACGGTCCGAGCGGTCGATCCGCTTCGTCGCTTCCGGCACCCCCACGCCGATCACCTGCGGGGCCAGCGAGTGCTTACGGCCGCGAACGACTTTCACAAATCCGCTGACCATATCACTCAGAACCCCGCAGACCTCGTCAATGTCCATGAGCTCGCCGCGCTTGATTCGGTTCTCCAGCTCCAGCTTTTCGTTTTGAAGCCGGAGCTTTTCCAGCTCCAGACCTCCTTTGTCCATGCCCAGCCGGTTCGAGGGCTTCTTGCCCTTCTTCTCAGTCCACAGCTTCCAGAGCGTCACATTGTAGCGGCCATCAGGCATCGCCCCTGGACACTCGGGATCCTTTTCCTTCAACCACCGGCTGATCGACTTCCGATCGCAGCCAAGGTGCTTGGCCAGCTCCACCTGATTCTTTGCCCAGATGGCCAGACGAGTTTCGGCACCCACGAGATCCGCGAGTTCGCCCTGCTCCCCTGCCCTTTCGTCAGCCACGCCAATCGCTGACTGTCAACGGGACAATGGGATTCCATGTCCCAAGGACACGGTCAAAGGCATAGGTCCCACTTCTCATGGGACATCCCTTTTCAGACTTCAAATAGCCTCTCCCCGCACCGCTTCGCTACC
>Ga0209191_1001051_pt1 | contig 18942 bp, 35 predicted proteins | sample S_130626_EF_Meta_FD_187320 | JGI IMG/M metagenome (GOLD analysis project Ga0209191, IMG submission 187320) | Freshwater microbial communities from Lake Simoncouche, Canada to study carbon cycling - S_130626_EF_MetaG (SPAdes) (version 2) | ecosystem: Environmental > Aquatic > Freshwater > Lake ...
TTCCCTTCGTTTTCTATTGCTTTGTAAAATCTTTTTTGGTTTTTTGTTTTAAATTTAATTCTCTTTATAACTTTTGGTAGTGAATGAATAACTTCTTTTGGTTCTTCAGCAACTGGTGCTTTTTCTTTTCTTGCCATGTTCTAATTTTTTGTTATTAGGAACTTATAACTAAAGGTTTTTCTTTAACCTTTCTTTTTCTTTTTATAGAATTAATTGTTGTATGTATATCTTTACACAATTCATATTTTTCCAAATTAACGCATAATTGAAGAAGATACTCTAATGCAAGTATGTAATCTTTCATTTCAATTGTAGCAACAATATCTGATTGTTTAAAACGGATTAAAATAATTTGTGATTTTCTTTTTTGATGAGCTAACTTAATTCGCTGAAATGTTTGTGTGATAAATGCATCACCAAAATCGCTAAGATAATTGTTAATAATTGGGTTAGAACTATTTAAGTATTTTTTCCAATCTACTTTTAGCAACACCATATATGGAACATTTAATTACATATAAATATAAGTTAATAAAGGAAATCGGTTTATATATTTAGATTAACCACCTGGTAATTTTGGTGCATCTGGTAATTTAGGAATATCAGGTACTTTTGGTGCATCTGGTAATTTAGGAACTTCAGGTGCTTTTGGCATTCCAGGTAATCCCATTTTTTTAAACTTTTTAGCAACTTTTGGTTTCTTTGGTTTAAACAATTTAATAGGCGGTAATTTTAAACTTGGTAATTTAGGTAATTTAGGAAGTTTAGGTAACGCTGGTAATAATGATGCAGCTAATCCTATTAAATCAGGTATAGATGGAATTTTTGGTATTGCTGGAATTTTTGGTAATTTAGGTAGTTGTGGAATTTTTGGTAAATCCGGTATAGTAGGTAGTTTTGTTGATGGGGATTTTAAATTATTAACAGTTTGTGTGGCCACATCTATTTTAGTTTGTTCTGAAGCTTTTTGTTTTTGTAAAATAGCAATTCTTTCATTCATTTTTTTAATAACCTCTTCTACCAATTTATTTCTATTTGAAGATTGACCACTTGTATATGTTATATCCGATACTAAAACCGATACTTGCTTTATATCAAAGTATATAATTTTTGTTGAAAAATTCTTTTGTGTTGATTTTTCTGTATTAAGTGCTAATATCTCTGCATCTATTTTAGCCATTTGAAGTTGCGATAATTTTAAATCAGCTTGAGCTAGTAGTTGCTTTTCTGAATTATCTAATATATCTTTTGATAGTGCTCCAATACCAAATGATGCGGATATATTTGTACCAATTTTCATTGTTACATAATTACCATCCAATACATCCCATCCAGCTAAAGTTGTTGATGGAATTACACTATTGGATTCTTCATATAAAGAATTTGGTTTTTCTACCACCCAATCAATATAAGTTACTAAATTATCATAATCAAGTATTCCACCTTTTCTAAACATTATATTTTGCCTCATTGAAACAAAATTGCTAAGTTCACCAGCACCCAAACTATTAAATTTAGTTACTAAATCATTTACAACAACTTTTACTATATATTTTGGATTAAAGCTTGCTTGTACAAAGTATGGATTGTTTTCATTTATACTTGAAATCAAATTATTATAATGGTCTTCAGATGTATAGTATACTGGGGATGTATCTTTTATATCTTTGAATATTGCTAGTATAAATTTAAACGTAGTTCCTTTTACCCATTTTAAATCATCTAATGCTGGTATTTTGAAATTTACCATATTAGTGGTCGCATACTCACCATATAATACTAATGTATTTTCAGCAGTACCAATTTTATAATTTTTAATATTGGGATACTGATTATCTAACTCAGGTAATTTTTTATAATCCATATAGATAAATATACGGACTGTAAATTATTATTTTTGTAGGTTTTCTATCTTACGATTGAGGTAAAATGCGGCTTTCTTTAAATCTTCTAATTCCTTTTGAGGGTCTTTCTTGCCGGCTCTTGCTATGTATTTAGCAACATTGAATAGGTATGCATCTTTATCTAAACCCCAAGCTTCACATACTTTAATTACTTCGTATGGATTATCAACTCCACCATAGTAAGATGGATTTTTAACTGCTTCTTTGATGTTTGGTTTAGCTGGCATATATGTAGATATTTTTATTCGTTTTACAAATATACGAAAAATATTTGATACTACCAAGCAAAACCATGTATCTTTTTTATTTTGCTAAATTTATCCACATTTCTTTACGTTTGGGATTTTTGCGCTATATCTATACTGGACTACTTGGAACTGTATAAAAAGAAACTGGGACTGAAACTGGGAAACTGTAATACCAGGAAAATACTAGGAAACATCTGAGAATGTTCCATCTTCATTTTTACTTACTACTTTATAAATTCTAGCGGTTGGGTCATTTGCAAACAAAGTTGCTGCATGTGATTGAGCTTCTTCTATCGTTTCAAATTCATCGATAGTATCATTTGCATTTAATCTTAATACCCAAATTTGTCTTTTTGCCCAATGTGGGTCTCCTGCGTTTACATCCGTAGGTATTAATTGTTTGTGTATAAAATAAGCCATTTATAATAATTTTTTAAATAATATCTTTTTAATCCAAGCACTTCTCAAACCCACCCATTGATAATATCTATATCTTAATTTTTGTGTTAATATATAAAAACTAATAAAACCAAACACCAATAGTAAAAAATTAATAATTTTCGATATGGTGGATGGAGTGTACATATTATCTCCAATCCTGTTTAATATGGTTAAACGAAGATATCATGCATATAAATATCTTAAAATTTAAATACCAATATCTTTCAATCTTAATATCTCTTTTTCAATATGGCGATTATATCCGTTCCATTTAATATTTTCCAACATCCATTTACGATACCATACAGGAATTGATTTAATATCCCTACCTTTGTATTTTCCAAATGTCATTAATATAGGACCAACTACATTAGCCATATCTTGTGGTGATGGCTTGCCTTCTATATGTAATCCAATCTCATCTAAAGGAATGCCTGTTAATTGTTTCTTACCCTCTCCATATAGTTTCCAATCAAATGGAAAATGTTCTTCATCTTTTTTGAAATATAACTCCTCTACCTTACCAAAACGAGGAACACTACCTACAAAATCAATAACCAATCCATCTTTTTTATTAGGATGAATACGAGTAACCCTCCCTACAAACTGATACCACCAACTCAATGATGCGGTGGGTCTGCCTGTTATTATGCAATCTAATTCTGGATGGTCAAACCCTACTGATAATATAGTAACTTGAACAACTATCCTCAAACGTAGGTTCTTAAAATCATCAATAATCCGCTCTCTATCACTATCAGCCATACCACTATATACTGCTTCACAACTTGGTAACTTTGTGGATAATTCAATTGCCGCATCAACGGATGGTACTGCTACTAATATTGATTTTCTATTGGGCATATCCGCAATTTTCTTCATTATCTTACCACCAATGTCTTGTTGCTTATATGCTCGTTGTATTGAATCATCCGTATAATCAGCATATGATGAATTGTAAACCAACCCACCTGTTTCAAAATCGTAAGCTTCATATACTAAAGGTGACCAATACCCATTTTGTACCATATCTTCGATTTGAGCCACATGTATTACCTCTTTGAAGTAATTCCCCTTTTTAGATTTTGAAGTCAGCATGACCAGCTTAGAATAAGACCTACCCACATCGTTAAGGTTTGTTTGTAACTTCAATGGAGTTGCGGTTAATCCTAATACGTGAGTGATTTTAGCTGCAGTTAAGAACCTTCGCATCATCCCACCTGGCTCTCTTGGGAATCTATCACACTCATCTATAATAACCTTTCGAATACCTAATGTATGAAATTTATGTGCTATATTAACAATAGAACCAATCGTAGCATATGTAACCTCACCTATTTCTTTTTCACCCATTGCCGCACTATATATGGATGCTTTACCACCTAAATTGATAAATTTGTTATAGTTTTGCTCTAATAACTCTTTTGATGGCTGAATCACCAATAACTTTTCACCCAATTGATGCGCAATATCAGCTATCACAATAGACTTACCAAATGCGGTAGGGGCTACTATAATAGATGGAACTGATTTCTTTTGTTGAAAAAATTCAACACCTTTTTTAACAGGTTCTACCTGATTTTCTCTTAGTTTCAAATTTTTACAATTTACAATTGTAAAGATACAAAAAATACCTGATATATCCAAATATTTTTATTTATATATTAATTTGGTAATGTGGATATTATTTCGTATCTTTGTGAAACATTTTAACAAATCATTATAGTTATTGCGGTAATGCTTATGAGTAGAGAAAAAAATATTATATTATATACATATAGAAAAAATTCAGCCATTTTAGCAAACGGAATGGTGGGATGACCAAGTAGGTGTGGATTAATTCGCACCTTTTTTATTTTAAACAATTAAACAAACAAAACAAAAAACAGCATGAAAAATCTGAAAAAACTGATGTTACTTACGATTATGTTCGCATTATCCTTCGTAGCAAAAGCACAAGAGACTACATCTGAAATCCAAGGAAATGTTTTGGCAGGTAAGAATGGTTTAGCGGGCGCAACCGTAACAGCTATTCATCAACCAACAGGAACGAAGTACAAAACAAGTGCTCGTGCCGATGGAAGATACAACCTACCAAACCTTAAGATTGGAGGACCTTATGTAGTAACAGTATCATTTGTTGGATTCAAAGAAGAATCGCAAAGTGATATTCAATTAGTCTTAGGACAAACCTATAAAGCTAATTTTAGTTTAGTAGAGAAATCAACTTCATTGAAAGAAGTTGTTGTGAGAGCTAACCAAAGTAAAGTATTTAACAATGCTAGAACTGGTACGCAAGAGAACTTTAATAGAACACAATTGACAGGTTTACCTTCAACTTCTCGTTCTTATAAGGATATCTTAAAATTAGTTCCTACCAACAATAACTTTTCATTTGGTGGTATCAGTTCACAATTAAACAACATCACAGTAGATGGAGCTAACTTTAATAACTCTTTCGGATTGGCTAGTGATATTGGTGGACAAACTGGGGCAACGGCCATCTCTTTAGATGCTATTGACCAAATTCAAGTAAACACTTCTCCTTTTGATGTACGTCAGGGTGGTTTCGCAGGTGGTGCAGTGAATTCGGTAACTCGTAGTGGTACAAATAAATCTTTTGGTTCTGTTTATCAATATTTTAAGAATAAAGATTTACAGGGTTACAAAGTAGGTGATGTTGAATTACCTAAGCAAGATTACACTTATGATTTAAAAGGTTTCACAGTAGGTGGAGCATTAGTTAAAAATAAGTTATTCTATTTTATTAATGGTGAGCAAGAAAGTAGAGAAGCTCCAGCAACATTATGGACAGCTAACGATGCTACTCATCCAGCTAATGGTACAACAGTATCTAACGCTAATGGGGCTCAGTTAGATGCTTTAAAACAATTCTTAATTACTAAGTATCAATACAATCCCGGTGAATATCAGGGGTATTCTTACAAATCACAATCAAAGAGATTAACTGCTAAGATTGATTGGAACATTAATACTAACAATACATTCACATTGAAGTATAGTTATTTAAAATCTTCTAACCAAATTCCTCCATCTAATAGTGGTTCAGTTAATAGCTCTTATGGTAGAACACCTGGTCAGTACGCATTACCTTTTAATGGTGCTGGTTATGAAATTAATAACAACGCTAACGTATTTACTGCTGAGTTAAACACTCGTTTCTCAAATAGTATGAACAACAAATTACAAGTTGGTTATACTCAATTAAGAGATTATAGAAGTGCATTAAGTAGCGCTAATTTCCCATTAGTAGATATCTTAGATGGTAACGGACAACCTTTCACATCTTTTGGATATGAGCAATATACTTTTGGTAACAAATTAAATACCGATGTATATCAGTTCAATGATATCCTTTCTATCTATAAAGGAAAACATGAGATTACATTAGGTACTCAAAATTCTTACAAAGAATATTCAAATGGGTTCTCACCTTCTTATCAGGGTGTTTATCGTTTCAATAGCTTAGCTGATTTCTACGCATCTGCGGCAGGAACTAAAGCAGCTGCTAGATACGATTTATCATACACATTAGGTGGTGGTGAATTTCCATTAGTAGGACCTAAAGATTTAGAGTTAGGTGTATTCATTCAAGACAAATATAGAGCAACTGATAAATTAACTCTTACCTATGGTTTGAGAGCTGATTATACTCAATTCTATAATACATTCTTATACAACCCAGTTGTAGATACATTAACTCAATTCTATAATGGTACTCATGCTAATACAGGTTTAGCACCAAACAAAGCAGTTCAATTCTCTCCAAGAGCAGGATTTAACTATGATGTATTAGGTGACCAAACACTACAAGTAAGAGGTGGTACTGGTTTATTCTCTGGCCCTCCTCCATTTGTTTGGATTAGTAACCAAGCTTCAAATAGCGGTATGGCATTATTTGGAAGTATCTCAGCAGGTACTACTTATATGTTTGACCCAAATGTTGATAAGTATAGACCATCTGCAACAGCGGCATTATCTAAATCTTATTCAATAAATGTAACTGACCCAAGCTACAAATTCCCACAAGTATGGAAATCAACTTTAGCGGTTGATAAGAAAATTGCAGGTGGATTTGTTATAACTGCTGAAGGTACATATACAAAGAATATTAACGCTTCAGTATTTCAAAATATCGCTTTACCAACAACAGGTTTAATTACCTTAAGTGATGGTAGAATTAGATATCCAAAGACTTCAGTATATCCTATTGGTGGTTCAGCATTAGCATCAGCTAGTAACCCATCAATCGGTAACGCTATCTATATGACTAACGCTAACGCGGGTTATGTATTGACAGGTACTTTACAAATTCAAAAGGTATCTAAGAATTTAGTAGCTACATTAGCTTACACTAGACAAGAAGCTAAAGATGCTACAATCAATGGTTCTACCGCAGGAACAATGTGGGGAGCTAAGCCGGTTGTAGGTGGTGCTAATAATTTTGAAGTAGGTTATTCAAACAACTACTTACCTCATAGAATCGTAGGTTCTTTGGTTTATGGTAGAGAGTTAATTAAGAATACAAGAACATCAGTAGGTGTTATCTATGAAGGTTCTCCTAATAACGCTCCTACATCAACTTCATTCATCTACAATGGTGATTTGAATGGTGATGGTTACTCAAATGATTTAATGTTCATCCCTAAAGATGCATCTCAAATCAAATTAGTAAACGCAGCAGCGGTAAGTGGAGTAGCTGATACTCGTACACAAACTGAATTATGGAATCAATTAGATGCTTTCATTTCAGGCAATCCTTACTTATCTAAACATAGAGGAGATTTTGCAGAAAGACAAGCAATGGTATTACCTTGGGTTAATAGATTCGATTTAAACTTCACACAAGATGTTTATTTAAATGTTAAAGGAAACAAACACACTTTAAGATTTACAGCTGATATCTATAACTTCACAAACTTATTAAATAATGAGTGGGGTACATATCAATTACCAACAACAACAGCTCCTTTAACTTTCACTAAGTTAGATACTGATGGTAAGACTCCATTATTCTCATTCCCTTATTTAGATGGTAAAAACAAAGTTCCATATACTAATTCATTCAAAAATGATGTAAGTGGTATTTCTCGTTACACTATCCAATTAGGAGTTAGATATTTGTTTAACTAACAATTAATAGTATATTATAAAGTTAAAACCCTCACAATATGTGGGGGTTTACTTTTTGCTATTAAGTTTATGTTAATATTTATTTAAACTCGGCGCCTGTTTTATAAAGTAAAGTTACCCTTTATTCATTTTAAACAGAAAAGACATGCAAAATGTATTAGATTTCGTTTTCAACTTTCACTTCTTAGGAGGTTTTGTAGTTGGATTAGTTTTGAGACCATACCTTATGAAGTTGGTGGCAAAATTCACAAAGTAAAAAGTAGATTATTAGTACTAATCAAAGAACCCCCTTAATTGGGGGTTTTTTATTTTTAATTATCAAACTTTTCATCAAACATTTTACGAAATTTACCATGAGGTTTTTCTCTATACATTACCCTATCTCTATTGATAACTATTGGTCTTAATTTATTATAATCTTCTTTATTGAAAATTAAAATAACCTTATCTCCTTTAACCGTTACACTTAATGGTTTTGGATAAAATGGAAATTGATGATTTCTAAATTGAGGTCTTTGCTGAAAGTTTCCTCTCATTTCAACGTTACCTTCGTGTCTAAATGGAGCTTGTTGTGAAAATGCGGCAATAGATGTAATCATCAGTAAGGCTGCGAATAATACTTTTTTCATATTGGTTTGTTTTATATAAATACATTTGTGTAATATGATTGATAACACAAAACACCCTATTTTATACCGCTTGTGTAAATTATATTTGGTATATTGAATATTATTTCGTATCTTTGTAAAAATAAATTAATATGACTAGCCAAGAATATACACAATGGTTGAAAGGATTTTTAGATGCAGTAGATAACTACTCTATTACTAAAAAACAATTTGATGCAATTAGAGAGAAATTAAAAGAAGTAGATGATACTACTCATAATATTGGAACTCCTATTGGTAATGGTGGATGGTGGGGTGGTGGTACTATAACACCATATAGTATCCCTTTAAGCGGCACTATCACAACAGGTGGTACAATTACTACATCAAACTATCCAAGCGGAAGTACACTCACCTATACAACAGGAAATAGTACTGGTACATATACAATGCCAACCGGCACACTTACATCAACAACCGCTTATGTAAATCAAAGTAGTCAGGATGATGAGAAATTATTATTGGATTAAACGTATCTAGCCGTTCCAAATGAAGTATCCATACCATCCAAAGGTATGTTTGTGTTATAACTACGAGTTGAATTACCACCAACGTAATCAATGGCATCTTTAATAGATTTGAATCTTTTAGGAGCAAATGTGGTATTTGATTCACCACCACTAGCAATAATGCTTTTATCGGTTTTGTTATAGTAGATAGTTCCACCAAACTTACCCATAACCATTACATTGTATTTAACGTAATCTTTAGAAGTACCTTGCTTTACTAATTTAGTATTTTGATATGAAGGTCTAACACCACCGGCATCTTTTTGTTTGAATGTAAACTTATCTACATTACTTTCACCTTCCATTATTTTTACCATACTAATCATATAGCAATAAATATGGTTATTTTATGTTATCGTATCTTTGCTTGTTCTTTTTATTTTCAAACGCCATTTCAACAGCTACCCATTTTCCTTTTGGACATGCACCAATTTTAGGACTATAAACTTTTGCTTTAAGAGCACATCCACATTCTCCACAATGAATCATTGGCAATGTTTTTTTAGATTCGCACCCATCGCATATTTCCATACGAGCTCCAGCTAATTCACTTTGTAAATCATTTGGGTTAAACATTATACCCCAAGCCTTAAATATTTCTTCTATCTTATTCATACAATATAATTATATCGTATTTAAATAATGTGTAAGGGATTCGCCAAACAATTCCATATCTTCTAATACGGAATGATAAATAACATCCTCAATTATATTAGCCGGTCTTACATCATCTTCTACTAAAGAAAAGTGATAAGCCGTTTCATATGTATCAGTAGCTTCCGCTAATGGTTCTCTTATAATAGCCATCGTTATACTCTTTTTGGTATTAGCATTAAACGCCTGTAATGCATAACACTCTTTCATTTCTTCTACTCTCCCAATCTGCCAATCTCCAAAGTATTGGTTCTTAATCTTCTTATAGTTTTTTATTACTAACATATTACACTTTAACCTTTAAATTATGTCTAACTACTACATCCACTATTGCTTCATAAACTGAATCAACATCTTCTAATTCTTTTTTATTCAACCAATATTCCGATACACCACATAACATTAAATACTCACCTCTATGCGGATGGTCTTGTTGTGGAGGACTAATTCTACTTAATGTTATTCTATAATATTCATTAGAAGGTAAAGTAGGATAGTAGTATGTTATTTCATAATACAATTCCAATTCCCCAATATCTATCTGACTTCTAAATAATCTAGTCAACTTATCCCAATTCTTTATTGTTATCATAATTAAAAAGGTAATCCGTATTCATCATCAATAACACTTTCTACCCAATTATAGAAAGCACTTTTATTCAAACTTGTTTTTGCTAAATTAACAGTCCTTCTCCACTTATCACTAACCATATCTTGAATATACACTTCATGCAAATCTCCACTTATTGGAAAATGCTTTGCTCTCTTTTTAGATTTTAATTTATTTCTATGTATTAAGACATATACTCTCTTTTGTTCGTTCCTATGTTCAAACTCAAAGGAATAAAAATCTTTATCTTCTAAAGCATATTTCATATCCCATCCATAAAATGTACCATGCCCCACATCACTATTATAATTTTGTATTGTAATCATCTATTTGTTGTTGTAAAGTTTGTAATGTTTGTATTATATGAGATTGTGTGAATGGATTTGATACTGAACCACTGCCATATAAAACATTTGTGCCGGCGTTTTGGACTTGATTAATAATTCCCGTAGTACCGCCATAGAAACTATTTTTAGCTACCTTACTTGCAGTTGTCAATCGCATATCTAATAATTTATCAATCATTTCCTCAAATGTGTTTCTGAAAATTGAAATAGATGCCATACGAACTTTATCTACTGAATTTATTGTAGAACGATTTTCATCATCCCTCACAATAATACTAAAAGTGTCATCATAACCTTTAAACTTATGCTCTGGTGTTAATACTGTCAATTCCCATTTTGGTTTGTGTGGTAAGTTTAAGTTTAAGATTGTTGCTTCATAATTTGTTTCATCCGCATTATGTATCGGATTAACAATAGAGTAACCTTTGTAAGTATAGCCTGATATTTTCTCCCATCCTTTTATTTTCATTTACGCTTTGTTTTTTTCTTTCTTCTATTTGGTAGTGTATATAATAACCCAATACCACTTTCATCTGCCCACCACAAATCATATGAGGTATAACCATATAATTCAACCTTACCTTTCTTTATTAAACTCTTTTGATAATAAATCATTTGGTATGTTGTATCATATATTTGTGCTGATACTAATACTGGAAATAAAAATATAAAAATCCACTTCATATTAAATATCGGTTGGTAATATAGTTGTCTTATGTCCTTCATCTCCGAATATACGATAGCTTGTTACAACGCCTAAATCAGTTATTGTTACTGCCTCAACTTCAATTCCCCACTTCTTTACAAATCGTTTTACTTCTTTTGTTATAGTTTCATTCACATCAACTAAATCATCCCAAGTTGTAATCTCAACTACATCTCTAATAATTCCTTGAGTTGTATCTATTAATACATCCGTAGCGTGCATTACTCCTAATAAATAATTTCGGACATCAATTACTCTATAACGAATAATAGATTTTAATACAACACTTTCATCATCCAAAGTAGTTAGGGTTTGTGAAGGCAAGTTAATTGATTGAGTAATTACAGGGCATTCAATTATAGAATCCACCAAAGGTATTTTAAAATGTATACCAGGTTTTAGTATCTTATTGAATATACCAAACCTTAATCTCACCGCACCATTCCATTCCTCTATAATAACGACTGGAAGCAAATCCGTACCAAATCTTATTAAGACTTCTATTAATTTATCAAACATAATTTTTATTTTTTATAATTTACAACACCATACAAAGGTACGAAATTTTCTGCACTTTACCAAATCTAAAATTGTTTCTTAAGTGCATCTCCAAACGTTTTAGTTACATTTTTCCAATCCCCAAACCACTTAGCAGTTATTGAATGTTGGTTACATCTCATATAGTTTAATGAATATACCCAATCACCATCCGAATCCATTCTACCATCCTTTCTTACCTCAACCCAAACATATCTACTAGGTACTTCCGAATCATCAAATTGGAAACGATAGTTAGTATCAGTTTCGTGGACTTGTAGGCATGTGAATCTTCTATTCCAAAACATTGTACCAACCATTCTATCCGTATTTTTTATTTTTAATTCCATATATCAAATTTATCTGTGAATTCAACCGCTATTGAGTGTAATAAATTATTTGGGTCTTTACATACATTAACATCAATAAGTGCTGCCTTACCTTTACAAAATACACTAACTCTATGTGAATCGTACATATCACCATAGATATGCACATTAATAGTATGTGCAATTCCAGCTGTTTCAAATACACATTCATACCCATATAAAGTATGCATAGCTCGTGTTACTATCCATCTTCTGCCTAATACCATAACCATCATACCAGTCAATCTATCCCAATTTTGTATTGTTAGTGGTTTACCTATATTATTAATAGGTGGTACATTTAATGATGAAGTATTAAAGGCTGTTGGTTGAGGTATTGGGGTTGATGGTGGTACATATGGTGCATGTTTAGCCGCTTTCTTTGGTTGTACTCCACCATTGTTTTGTATCCATCCATATATTCTTATACCTACTCCTATAACAATTACTGCAAGGAAACACATCATTTCAAAACTCATATTATTTTATTTTAAATTCATCATATTTTCAATATTCTTAATTACATACGGAGGACCTAATTCAAAATCACACTTTCTTAATAACCTTCTAATTGGTTTCCCATCATCCCAAAACCATAATTCATAAAGAGCAGTATCACCTTCACCAATTGGAGTTCGTTCTATATTAACTTGCTTAGTTTCTATACTATTATATTTTTTCAATTGTATTAAGTAAGAACTATTCAATGTTTCTACTTTACCTATTCTCCAATTACTTACATTAAGTTTGTAAAGTTTTTCTATATTCTTTATTGTTAGCATATTATTAAATTGCTTCGTTTTCCCACCACCATTTTGCTTGGGCTAATACTTTAGATATCGCTAATACCAATCCATCTTTACTTTTAATATCATCAATACTAACAAAGTATCTGGTTGACATTTGTAATCCCATAACAAATATTTGATACCCTCTTTGATTTATATCTCTACCCAATCGTACTTCGGTTTCTTTATTCCATCCCTTACCATCACTAATTGGGCCGAAGTTAAAGCAATAGAAGTGTTCACCTAAAGCATTTGTTGTTTCGGTTATTCGTTTCAATCCTCTTTGGTGGCAGAAGTTTAACTCTAATTCCTTTATGTTCTTTATTGTAAGCATTTTATAAATTTTCTTTGTTTACTAATATGTATTCCAATTTGGCAATCATATTATCTTTATCCGCCAACCAATCTGCGGTAGCACATACATCGGTTCGTTGTGAGTTGTATATAAAAAAATATACCAACTTATCACTATGAGTATGGCCGGTTCTCTCCAACATAATTGTACATAATCCATTATGCATTGGCAATGATTTACGTTTAACTAATTCAAATATATAGGTATCGTTGTGGCCACCTTTATATATATCGTTTACTTCCCACCCATCCCATATCGGTTGGTTTACTAATTTATCTATGTTCTTAATTGTTAGCATATAATTTAGTTCATCTATATCATCAACTCCACATCGGGTCGAATTTAAGATTTTTTTAGGTTTTGTTTTGATTGATAGTTCAGCTTCTCCAGCCTACTTATCGGTTTTGTTTTATTTTCGTTTGTAGTATTCCTCATTAATCTTATATAATATCCTACCAAAGAAGACATCCTTATCTCTAATGTTTACAGCCGGCCATACAATTGTATCTATTTCATAATCCCAACTCTCATACACTATCTTAATATGGTATCCTTTTAGTAAGGGGTTTATGTTCCTATCTATAATCACACCGGCCCTATCATCTAATACCCTACCATCCCTATCCAACCTACCAAATGTAAGGATATAGATATTCTTACCTAATTCGGCACGGATATCTTCGCCGGCATCTAATACTTTCCAATCATTTAATTGAGCTCCTTTCAAATCTCCTATGTTTCCTATTGTTAGCATCTTATCGTTTGTTATGGTATTCGTTAATAATGTATTTCAATTGGGATATGAAGTTCTCCGGATTTAATATCCAATCCTTAGTAACACATACTTTGGTTTGTTCACCATTGTAGTTAATAAAGTAAACCATATAATCCGGCTTTCCCATTTCCCTTTGTAGTTGTCCAATTCGGTTTAGGGATACAGTACATCTATCAATCGTATTTCCCAATGGGCCCATACAATGTATATCGAACATATACTTATTTTGTGTAGGATGGCAGTTCATATCCCTAACTACCCAACCTCCAAATATCCTTTTGCCAGCCAGCTTTGTTACATTTTGTATTGTTAGCATGTTATATTAATTCATCTATTAAAAATCGGATAAACCTATCTCTATCCCGTATATCCTCTATTGGCATGCTATCTAATGCTTTACCTGTCTCTTGGCAATACATAAGATAACCACCATTCGATGTCTTAACCCTACCAATCATAAGGTTGAACATATCAAAGGGTGAACCATTATGTACTACCTTAATAAGATAGCTATTCTGCAACTTAGCCACATAGTGTATCTTCCAATGCCCGATATACTTTCCCTTAAGAGAAGATATGTTTTTTATTGTTAGCATGTTATCGGACAGGTTTACTTATTTTAATATAGATAGTATAGAGGATACTGAAAACTTAGTACTTTTATTTTCAGCTAATACAGAGTAGGTATATTGGTTGTTTAATTCATTTGCCCTTATAATACCCTCTCTATCTGAATAAGAGGAGGATACCCCTAACTCACTCATCCATTGTTGGTATAGTGGGTCCGCAATTGTCCTATTCCTTTCTAACTCTAATACCTCATACTTTTCTAAATCTAATCTTTCTAAATTCATAATCTTAATTTTTATTGTTTATTTAATTATCTACTCTATTGCCCGTATCACCACTAAAATCCCCATTGTTGGCCAACTTAAGCATATGGTTTAAGAACTTAGTGAATGTAGAGCTATTACTTAACTCATCTCTATCTATACTCATAGGATACGATATGTTACTCTCCATATCCCATAACCATATATGATAGTTACCATCCTCATTCGGTGCCTTATCAATAGCCATCTTATAGTGTTTAGGTTCTAATCGCTTAAAGGATACTACATCATTCGTATCAATACCCATTAAGTACTTATCACCCGAATCCGAACAATACTTAATCATAAAGTAGTCCGAATGAATCTCCATCACTCTCTTTGTAAAGTTTGTTATCTTTAATCGTTTCATATTACTTTGTGTTTAATTTTGGTTTATATTCTTTAATCAATTCCATCTCTCTTTGGTGAACCCTTTCCTTACCCCTTACTACATCCAATACATTAATAGAATAGGTAGTATCCAATTCATCAATGTATCTACTCATATCCTTATACAATGACCAATCCGGCGCTTCACATCTAGCTCTACTAAAGTGTTTTTGTAACCTCACCTTTACACTCCTTTGAAACGCCCTACCTTTTGAAGCTGTAATACCTATATACTCCTTACCATTAATAGTGTTAGTAAGGAGATATATAATGTGGTTTCTATCTATACGTTTTTTTCTCATACTCTTTAAGGATTTCAATCTTTTCTAAATTAGGGTTATCATTCGCTATCTTCATCATTTGAGAATAGGATACTCCCTTAATCGTTACCACATCTTTTGTAGCTGTGTGGATGGCTATATCATAATACGTTTTCATATCTTATTGTTTATAGGGTTATTAGAATCTTTCTACTCTCGTAGTGTTTAATGATACATAGTTAGGATAGATAGGGTGTTTTCTACCACCTAACATTCTTTCTTTCAATCCCATTCTGAAACCATATTCACTATCGATGAATACAATTGAATCACCACCACTACTCATAACCTTAGTAAACTCTTTCTTTAAACGTAAGATATTATCCTTTGTTTTAGATACTATATTATTTGTACGGGTAGATACTACGGTATTTTTAGATTGAGATATCAATTCTCTTTTCTTATCGATACATTCTTTGGTAGTACCATAAAATACCCTTTCTACCAATACTGAACTTAATTCAGTTTGAACCCTCTTAGCGAAGTTATCGTTTCTCTTATCACTCTTTGAACACGACAATTGGTGGGATATAAATTGGGTTTCCGTCCAACTCTTTAATCCATCAAATCTATGGAAGTACACATCACCATTAGAGAAAGTGGTTTTGTAAAGGTAACTAAACTCTTTACTTTTTGGGGTTTTTACGTTCTTTTTCATATTCTTATTGTTTTATTATACCTAAAATTACAACTATTACCGGAATCTACCAAATTATAGGGGAAAATCTTTAAAAATTGTTCACTGTAAATCAATGAGTTACGTCACCCTACCCAGAACCTCCATAAGTGATTGATTATTAGGGTATTACATATTAGCCTCTTTTTAGGGGATTTAAGCGATTCTACCCTAAAATAAGGTCCTTACCCCACCCGATGTCCAAGCTCCTTAAAATGGGTGGTCTAATCCATCCTCAATACATATAATACCCTATAAAGTTACCCATCCCACCCAGTCATATTAAAGAAAAAACATATATGAAATAAGTCATATATAAGAAATCCTTAATACCTTTAAGGTGTTCCTAAAAAAGTTCCTATACCCGAAAAAATCTTGCTCCATACGTGAACGGACCATCGCCAGGTCATCCAAGCTTTTTTATTTTGCGGTTACACGAAACTAGTCCCCCCTGGTACCCCCATGCAACCCATATGTACCAACGGTTGCATCGTATCACTATATACTACGAATGTAACAAGCTCATGCAACGGTTGTAGCTATTGGGACGTAGGGTATGGGTATATAGGTATGTGTATGGTGAGGACATAAAAAAGGACCGGTTATACACCAGTCCCCTTCATATATCAAACTACCAATTAGCTCTTTTTATTTTACCTCACCTATATAGGGTTTAAACCAGCTGTTTATTACTCTATACTTTAAGCCATTACCGTTCTTGTCCGAATCAGTATAGTCCGAACCGGCCATATACTTTATGAATACATACAGCTCATCTGCATCTTCTCTATGTATCCCAATCAATGCATGTATTTTAGCTTGTATCTCTTTGTCCTCTATCATACCAGCTTCCCACACGCTATGGCTATCAGACATCATATAGGACCAATCATGCTTTTGGATTAGGTTGTACAGATCCGATTTAATTGTATCTACTACCATATACTATAATTTAATTGTTCTAATAGGGTCATTATCCATATGGTTTATTTCATAGTGTCCATATCCACTACTTTCGAATAACTGAGCTTCATCAGCCTCATACGATTCCATTAATAACTTTATTGTCTTGGTTGGCATACTATCTACAGCTACCTTTGTGGTGATGGACTCTAATAGGGTGCCATCCGAAAACATACTAATTGTGTAATACTTCATATTCTTATTTTTTATTGTTTTTATTGTAGGATTCAATTACATGCAATAGGTACTGAGCCCTATCAGCTATCTTATCATTTTCTTCCATACTTCTATGCCAAGTCCATCCATCACTATTGAATAATTCACATAGTGCGATTTCAACTGTCTTTAATTGTTCTGGGGTTAATTCTAATCTTATTTTCATATTGTTATTTTTATTAATTACGAGTGAGCTCTTACATCCGATTCGTACATAGCATCTAATTGAGCCTCACTCATTTTATACTCAGCCACACCCATCTTACCATTACCACGCGCTATCACCGTAGCATTCATATAGTTAGATAGTAATAGAGCATCGGTTACTTTGTTGAATACTACTGATTCAATACCCGTAGCTCTACCTTGCTTTCTCTTTACATTGATATACCCAGCCATAGCTGTCATCAAAGCGGCTAACTCATCTTGGTTAAACACACTTACTAATTTTTCGTTCATTTGATTCGTACTCATAGGGTTAAATTTATTTAATTAAGAATTTAGATACCGAACCGAAACCAGCGGAAGCAAGTTCCATTTTGATTTCTTTGTGATACTTTTTAGGGAACTGACCCATAACTACCGGATACTCACCCAAGATCTTATTAATCTTAGTAGATTCGGTTTTGAACATCTTAAGGAACTCATTAGCTTCAGCTAACTTCCTACGGTTGTTACATACGATACGGTGTTGGTTACCTAAGAAATCGGTAAACTCAACCATAACGGAGAATTTGGGGTTATTACTCATTTTACTAGGGGCGAAATTGTTGTAGATTGTATTCATATTATAATTTTTTATCATTTGGTAGGGTGGTATCTTACCATCCCCTTTACTACATAAAGATAGGGTCATTTACGCAATCCACCAAATATTTAATGGACTTTCTTTAAAAGTTCTTTCCTGATAATCAACTCGTTACATATTAGCTTTTTCTTATATATCATAACTGGTTGATTATCAATGGTCCCAGATTTCTCCAGATTTTCCAGAATCCGTAACTTATAACTTAGGACCTAATCTATTAGTTATTTTTGTTATATGTTAGATAAACTATAAGTTAGGCTAATAACTTACCATAAAACGAGTACGTCTTCTGCGGTCCGTACATAGTACGTTTTGGAATAAAAAGTTCCATTGGGTATGGACACAAAAAAGCCGGACCATTAGGACCGGCTCAATGTATTTACTAACCTACTAAATTACTTAGCGATTACAGTATCCACTGCTGGAGCTACAGCTGTATCAGCTGTTAATACTGTTGAATCTACTGCTACTGCAGTTGAATCAGTTGTTGCTTCAGTTGAAGCACCACCACATGCTACCAATGTAGCTGCGATTGCGAAGATTGCGATTACTTTTTTCATCTTGTTTGTTTTATTGTTTAAATTTAAATATACACTTATTGGTATAACCTACTATACTAAATATAGGGTTATT
>Ga0209191_1001053_pt1 | contig 18905 bp, 29 predicted proteins | sample S_130626_EF_Meta_FD_187320 | JGI IMG/M metagenome (GOLD analysis project Ga0209191, IMG submission 187320) | Freshwater microbial communities from Lake Simoncouche, Canada to study carbon cycling - S_130626_EF_MetaG (SPAdes) (version 2) | ecosystem: Environmental > Aquatic > Freshwater > Lake ...
AGCGAGCGATGCCTGGACTACTTTATACAGTCTTGGCGGTATGGATTCCAGCGGCGACACTTTTACAGCTACCCTACAGGATAAAGGAGCAGGTAGAATCTATCGTGTTACCTTTATGCGTAGTGATACTGGCGGAGGTGGCTTCAATATCATAGCTGAGCGACTATTGTAATAAATAATAGCAGTTAATTTAAGGTTTATTATGAAAAAATTATTAGTATTATTAGCACTTGTTTCAACACAAGCATTTGCTTGGGATCAACGTGCTCCATTACCCCCACAAGCCTGTGCTGTTCACAGCCCATACGGCTTTGCACAAACAGCTCGTACAGCACAACCTATTTGCAGAGAAGCTTATCTAGTAGCTTATGATGCTCCAGTAAAGATTCCTGTATACGTTGCCTACACATTACTACCACAGAACGCACTAGGATGCTTTCCACGCACCAATGCGTTTGTTGCTGACCAATCATTAGGCGGCACAGGTGCTCGTCCAGATGACTATGCTGGCACAGGCTACGATAAAGGACATGCGGCACCAGACGGTGACCTTAGCTGGTCAGCACAAGTAGAGTACGAATCGTTCCTAATGACCAACATGTACCCGCAAGCAGGGTCATTAAATCGTGGCATTTGGAAACTATTAGAAACCGCAGTTCGTGGCTGGGCAGTACAGACTAATCAAAGTTACACAATTTATGTTGGTGCATTTTACGGTGCAGGCGATAAGACAATCGGTAACGGAGTTATTGTTCCGCACGGATACTACAAGATTGTTACTAATAACAATACTAAACAAATCGCAGGCTGGGCATTCCCACACGTTGCACCATATCCTAATCTAGGTAATGACTTAACTGTATTCCGTAAGCCAATCGCACAGATCGAGAAAGAAGCTGGTGTAGACTTTAAATTCCCCATAGGCGCCGTTGAAATACAGCCTGGAAAAGAGTGGCCCGTTGATTTTGGTGCTTTGACCAACGCCAAGAGAGCGAAATGTGGCAAAGCTGATTAAGTTTGTGTAAATACTATTATGAAACTTGAATCCCATCGCTTATTCGCTCAACTATGTGAAGAACTAATATCAGAAGTTAGCTCTTCACTTTCCATTGTAGGTCAGAATCCCGGCGGACAAGCAGTTATGAAACAACTGCATTCGCAATCTGGATTATCGCACGATCAAGACTACACACCTACTACTAAGATATCATGGTCAGAGCTAAAAGATAGCTACAGAGGTGCATGGGTTATTATTATTGGATCTAACGGCACTGGTGCAATCAGATCTCGAGGCGGCAATACTGGTAATTATGATGCGCTAGCCAGTAACGGTGGTGAAGTTAAAACGGCAACAGATTCCAGAGGAGGCAATATACTAGACTTCCTCAAACGTGAAATTGGATCATTGAAACAATTTTATGTGGGTAAAAATTCAAATGCAGTACAAGATCTTAAGAAAAAACGAATAGATCAAAAGCAAGGCGCCGCTGGCGCTGAGATTAATCAAACTACATTAGTTAAGAAATTTAAACCATTATGGTCTAAGGCAGTCCAGGCATCTATGGCCGATGTTAAAGGGATGGTAGCCACTATGGTTAAGAACGATGCATTTGAAAAAGCTGAAAAGAAAATACAGTTACTAAAAAAATTAGAAAACGCACTGACTAGCATTGAGTCAGGGGACAATGATGTTCCTGGCCAGATTAACTCAGCAGTAAGCAGTGCAATTTACATGGCAGCTAGTCATTACTATCCAGATACTACTGGCGAGATCTCGCGTAGTAGATATGGCAGCGGCAACTATGAACCTGCTAATAACGCTGGCCCTAAACAATTACTAGCAGACATTGCCGCAGGTGACACGTCTAAGTTAGGGACCATCCTAGCATTCTTTAAGAGGAATTTGATCTCAGGATGAAAATTACAGACCTATTACTTGAAGCCAATGTGGCTGCTAAGATTAAAGACCCTAAGGTTATTAAACAAATATCCATAGCCATGCGTCACGATGGTACTTTACCTAGATCCGCCGTTGCTAAGTTAGGACCACGTCCTACAGAACACGATACTCTAGCATTGTGGAGTGCTATGCTTGACAAAGCTCTTTCAACTACACAATATGGAGACATATCAGCAGACGGTAAGTTTGACGATTGGTTAACACGCCTGTACATCAATGGCATACTAGACTATGAAGATATTGATGGTGAAGGTGGCGATGCACTAGGTGCATGGAAAGCACTAAGCATTCGTAGTCGTCTTAAACCCGAACATCAAGACTTTAATAAATTCAGAAGTCTAAGACAGATACAAAACATTGTACAGAATCGTGAGTACCGCGATGAACTGCGTAAAATACAAGATGCTGAGGTGATTGAAAAACACAAACGTGATCGTAAAGAAATTGTTATTCTTGATGATGAACGTTTCCTAGCAGTAGTTCCTATGAACTATGGATCATGCTATACATTTAACAATGCACATGGCTTTCAAGCTAGCTTCTGTACAGGAAGTAGTTCAGGACATACTTGGTTTAATCGGTATGCAGACGACGGCCCTCTTGTCAGTATCTTTGACAAACAGAATCCAGACGATGTTAATGGTAAGTGGCAGATGCATGCCCCAACCCGCCAATTGAATAACGGCAATCAACAAACACGCGGTGACAAAGAGTTTGCCGCTCGCTTTCCCGGGCTAATGCCTAAGATTGTAGCTGGTCTACAACAACATGCACAAGAGATTCATGATAACAGCGATCATATTGTAAAAGGCGGATACGATATGGCTAGAGCTGTTGATGATATTAGAAAAGAATTCCCTGCTAGTATGACACCAGTTGAACCAGAGAAACCAGAAGAGCCAGAACAGGACGAGAACGGTCCAGGACGCTATCTAGTTACACAAACAGCTAGCGGACGTACTGCTGTAATCACAGCTGATAATTTAGAACATGCTCAACAACAGTTAACAACAAGACATCCTGGTATTGATCTTGATGACTTTACATTCCAACTACAGGAGCCTGAAGGTGGACAACAATAATGACTATCCCGTCTATCCAGAAGATGATGGGACTGATCGCACTCGAAATCCTTACAGCCCTGTTTGAATCAGTAGCAAGATTAGGGTGTGGCATGGCCGGAATATATTATGAAAAAGACAATTGAACAACAACTATTAGAAAACCTATCACTTAATTTGAATAACTTATTCGAAGGATGGAGTCAAAAATATAAAAAGAGTATTAACTGTAGCCACCCTAAAGGCTTTAGTCAACGGGCTCACTGCGCCGGCAAGAGCAAACATAATGAATCAGTTGAGACAGAACTAGTCTGTGAAGATTGTGGCATGTGCCAGACTCACGGTGATCTAAACGAGATCGCAAAAGGCGCCAAGGACTCAAATGGATACACTAAGTGCTGGCCAGGCAAACATGCCGCAGGTACCAAGAAAGGCAAGAATGGTGGACAAGTTCGCAACTGTGTACCCAACGAAAGTATAAATGAAGATTGGAACAAAGTCAATCATCACGACAAGACTAACGGGCTAAGTCAAAAAGCTGTCAATTCTTATCGCCGCGAGCATCCAGGTAGCAAACTACAAACAGCAGTAACTACCAAGCCTAGCAAGTTAAAAGCTGGAAGCAAGGCCGCTAAACGCCGTAAATCATTCTGTGCTAGAATGAGTGGTAACAAAGGCCCTATGAAAAAGCCTAATGGCAAGCCTACTCCTAAAGCACTAGCACTACGCCGTTGGCATTGCGAAAGCATTGAAGAAATGCAACAGTTAATCCATCTAGGCGAACAGTACATTGCTAACTTGAAAGAAAACTTTGCTGACGGGCGTCATCCCGAAGATAAAGGTGACAGCAAACGCTTAGGAGTTCCTACTAAAGCCAGTGTAAGCACACTGCGCAAAGTAGCACATCAAGGCGGACGTAAAGGCGAACTAGCACATTGGATGGCCAACATGAAAGCTGGTAAGAAGAAACATGCGGGCGAGTGAGTTTACTCCAAAGAAAGGTAAGCCCCGTGTCTATTTAGACATGGACGGGGTACTTGCTGACTTCTTTACAGAGTATGCTAAACTAGCAGGCATTAAGTCAGGAAACTACAGAGATATACCCCCTGCCAAAGCAGATCCAACATTGGACAAAATGGTGGGAACAAACTTCTTTGCTCGCTTACCTAAATTCCCTACAGCAGACACGCTGGTCAACATGACCGTAAAAACTTTTGGCGGCTACAGTATCTGTAGCAGTCCACTGCGTGGAGATCATAAAGGTAGTGAGCACTATAAGCGTGAATGGATAAGTCAACACCTACGTCCAGGCCCGCAGGAAATTATCATTACCGCTAACAAATCTAAATACGCAGTACAACCAGATGGCACTCCTAACATCCTAGTTGATGATAGAGGCAGTAATATATCTGGATGGGAAGCTGCCGGCGGTATTGGGATTAAGTATCAAGCAGATGAGGACTCATTAAGTATTGTAATGCAAGGATATAGTCATGCATTAGACGTAGTACGCGGTGATGTTAAACATAAACCAAAAGAACTTGTCAGCAAGGATAGAGGACAGATGATTGCAACTCCTGATAAACAAAGTAGTGATTCTGACATAGACGGAGATCAACAATGAAAAGAATAATAGCAGTTGTAGCATTTTTAAGTTTAACAGGTTGTGCTAGTATAATGGAAATAATTCCTAGCGGATGGGATGTAAATCAAGCTAGGGTTATAACAGACATACAACAACAAGCTAGGCGTATTGATTGTAAGGCAGACCTAGCGCCACAAGTTAATCAATTAGCCAAAGATGTAGAGTGGTTTGATATCTATGCTAAGACTAAACCTACACGTGATATTAATAAACTAACAGGCACAATCATTACTACAGTTAATGAACTACAGGATCGTGTTAAGGCAGGATCTGTAAGTCCATTATACTGTGATCTAAAGAAGAAGATTATACAACAGCAAGCAGACATACTGGCTAAGTCAGTACAGGGGAGATTCTAATGAGCGCACTAGCTGAATTGATGAACAGTGGTAACACTTGGGCCGCTGAACGTGCCCAGTATGCATTACAAGTACATGAAGCAGTTGGAGCAGGGCAACTTAGTCCTAGCGAAGCTAAAGAGATCTTACAAGATTTGATTAGTACTGATAAACTAGAAGAAGCGGCCGCTGATCAACAGGCCCGTGCCGCACTAGTATTTGGCGTTACACAACTTCTTAGTTTGTATTAAAGACTTGAACTAGTGCTTTAACTAAGTCCTCAATCATACCATCATCATGAAACGGAGTAGGTGCAAAACGTAACCGCTCCGTTCCCACATCTACTGTAGGAAAGTTAATGGCCTGTACATAGATGTTGTGATCGTTTAATAGGGCATCACTCATTGCCTTAGCACGTTTGGCATCTCCTACTAGCACAGGAACGATATGTTCTGTTGCGCAGTCCATAACAGTAATGCCAGCAACCCCTAATCTGTGTTTTAATTTGCGAGCACGTTCTTGATGTTTCTCACGTATCTCATTATGATCTTTAAGATACTTGATTGCGGCTAATGCGCCAGCACACGTAACAGGGCTCATACTTGTTGTAAAGATAAAGCCTGCGGCTACTGACCGGATAGCATCTGCCACAACAGCGTCACACGCAATATAACCGCCCTGGACACCAAACGCCTTACCTAGCGTTCCGTTAACTATGTCAACACGATCCTGTAGTCCTAATTGCTCTAACTTACCCGCACCCTTTGCGCCATACAGGCCAACAGCATGTACCTCATCAATGTAAGTCATTGCTTTGTACTTGTCAGCTAACTTGCATATTTCTTTAATGTGTCCACAGTCGCCGTCCATACTGTAAACACTTTCAAATACCACACAAGGAAGATTACCTTGTGCAAAACTAATCTTGAGTTTCTGATCTAGATCTTCTAAGTCATTGTGCTTAAACACAACTTTCTTAGCCTTACTATGACCAATGCCTACAATGATACTGTTGTGATTATTCTCATCGCTGATAAACTCAATGTTAGGAATAATCTTAGCTAGAGCAATAAGCGTCCATTCGTTAGCAACATAAGCTGAACTAAACAATAGAGCTTTTTCTTTCTTATGTAACGTAGCTAGCTCATGCTCAAGTGCTACGTGATAATGACTTGTACCCGCAATATTGCGTGTTCCGCCTGATCCAGCGCCTGTCATGTCCAATGCAGTGTGCATGGCATCTAGCACAACTTTGTGCTGTCCCATGCCCAAGTAGTCGTTGCTACACCAGTTAGTAATGTTCTTAATATTGTAAGGCCCATACCAAATGGCCTGTGGAAACTTGCCGTTTTCACGTAGGATATCGTTAAACACCCGATATTTGCCGTTATCTTTAAGGTCTGCTATTAGTTTTTCGAAAGGAGCTTTGTTTATCATAGTGAGTGTATTTAAGCTAAATATTGCTAGAGGATTATAATAATGGCCGCAACCGGAATATCAACCCTAGCAAATAAACAATTAAAGCAAGAAGGCAAGCTAGCTATTGCACAGGCTAAACGCCAGGGTAAAGTTGTAGCTCGTGATGGCACTATAACAGGAACGGTTGATGATACAAAAAACTACTATAGAACTGCAAACACGTTAGATACAAGTTTATTACCAACAAAGTATATCAGCAATGCTATAACAGATAATGCTAATGCAGGCGGACTAGTTAAGGGTCGCCCATGGTCAACAACAAATCCAGATACTGCTATTACAGTTATTGAAACATCAAGTACAGGTGCTACACTGATCTTAAACTTAGACAGTCGCAACACCAACAGTCTAGCACGTGGTGCTAGTCCAGGCACTTGGTATGACCTAACTACCAATCACAACGATGCTACAATATACGGCTCAGTGGCCTACGGTACTGTAGGCGGGCAAAGCTGTGCTGTGTTCCCGGGCGGTGATGCCAACTATGCTCAGTGTGTACCTAATGTATACTTTAGCGGTGGGTCGTTTACCATCCAGAGCTGGGTCTATGTTACTGCGGTAGGTAACTGGAACAGGATCATTGACTTTGGACGCGGCGCAGGCTCCAATAACATCTTGTTGTCTAATACATACGGTACAACAGGTAAGCCTGGATTATATGTTGAAGGATCCCAGTTCCAAAGCACACTGGCAGGATCAAGTTCGGTGTTGCTAAATGCCTGGCATCAAGTATGTGCTACATTCCAATATACCAGCGGAGCAAATGGTACAGCTACAATTTATGTTGACGGTGTTGCACAAGGCTCTGGCACAGTTCCTAAACCAGTAAACATCACAAGAACCCTATGCTACATTGGCAAGTCAAACTGGGGCAATCCGCCAGACCCTAATATGCAAGGTGGTATTGGCGCCATACAGATCTATGACGGTTATTTAACTGCCACTGAAATGTTGAGTAACTATAATACAACCAAGAGCTATTACGGATTATAAATACTACTATGAGAGCAAAAGAATTCCTACCAGAAACAAAACTACACGGCACATTCGGTACTGTTGATAAGAACGTCAGCGATAGTTTACCCGGTGCATTTGTACAACGTGATTTGCGTAATACTGACCCTTATATGCAATACCGCTACGGCCTGGCCGTTGCAGGCGCTCGTGCTAAAAAAGAGCATGACATAGACTTTGATCAAGAAAGTGCCTGGGCAGAGAATCTAACAATAGTACCATTTTCAGTAGAAGATGAAGAAACAATTCGCCTAGCAGATAAGATGATGGGTGTAAAAGCCACTCGTATTGCCAGCAGTCAGAGCACCGAAACAAATGTTAACACATTAAGTGCTGTGGCTAAACCTAAACGCAATAAGTACGGTATATGAAAGTTACAGAAATACTCACTGAAGGCCTAAACAAAAAGGATACGTTTGATATCCTGCACGACTTTGTTAAGTTTGCCGCAAAACATTTAGAACTAAAATCATTGCCAAAATTTGATTTTGTGTTTAGTTCAGATCGTAGTGTAGAACACAAGAGCTTCGGTGGGTATGGTGGTGAACATATTACTATCACTGTCAAACATCGTCATATTATGGATGTATGCCGCACCCTAGCACACGAACTTGTTCACTACAAACAAGATTTAAACAAAGAACTTGAAGGCGAGAATCCGGGCGCTACAGGAAGCCCACAGGAGAATGATGCTAACGCACAAGCTGCCGTTATCATGCGTAATTGGGGTAAAAAGCATCCGGAACTGTTTGAGAAAGAATCTGTAGAATGAAGTACTGGGGGTATCATCTCATGCTAGATTGTAGAGGCATGAATGAGAATGTAACTAAGAAATCTCAGATCAAAAAGTTCGTAAAAGATCTAGTAAAACAGATAGATATGATTGCTGTCGGACCTCCACAAATAGAGTATCTACTTCCTAAAACTGACAATGCTGGATACAGCGTAGTCCAGTTAATACAAACCAGCAATATCACTGCACATTTTACAGATACCGGTACTGCCTATATCGATGTATTCAGTTGTAAAGAGTTTGATCCTGAAATAGCAACTGCCCTAGTTAATCAGGTTTTCACGCCTACTAATATCAAAAGCAAACTGCTTAAACGACAAGCATAAGAAAAGGGCCCGTAGGCCCTAGTAGTGTAACGCACTTCTGCGAAAAAGCTATGCTTACTTCTTAGTGCCCGTATTAACGAACCCATAGAACTTTTCAGCGGCTTCCATGATCTTGTCTAGACCTGGAAACTCTGGCATATCTACTCTGGTAACAACTTGACCAGTCTTTTCATCTTTGGCCACTGACATTTCCCAACCGCGGAACTTTGAGTGGTATTCTTCCATAACAGCATCTTTGGCCATGCTCAGCACGTCTGTGCGGATCTCGTAACCGTTCTTGCTGAACTTAACTTCTGGTAGTTTTGGAGTATCAAAGGACATTATTTTGCTCCTTTGTAAACTGAGTTTTTAGCATTGGCAACTAGTGTTTGTGCAAGTGTTAGAGTTGTGTCAACCCAACCTTGATAAAACTTAGTTTGTGCTTCAATCAGTGTGACCAATTTTGATTGGATTTCTTTGTCGGTAACGAAGGTGTTAACGATTGTCTTCTTGCCAGTTTGAATGGCGTCGATTGCTTGATTAAACATTTTAAATCTCCTGTGTGTAATGTTTGTGTGTTTGTAACAACATTTGCTGTTACAGTTAGTATATATGCCTTTAGTTAAAAAAGCAACTACTTTACGAACTAAATTGTTCGTTTAAGATCCGTATACAGCTTTAGCTTCTGCTACACGACCTTGACGTGCAAGATAGGCCGCATGACGTGCTTCGCCAATAGCCACTAATACTGACCAGACTGCATTGATGATTGTTTTCATAGATATCTTTCTTTTTGAGAGTTGAATTGTCGGATGTAATTTTCCAACTGGGCGGCATCGGTAATGCCTTTGTCTGCTAGATATGCATCCAGGCTTGATTGATAACTGCTACCTGGAAACATTTCTGATAACCGTTCCAAGATGGCCAGCATCTTTTCTGATAAGAATTTCATTGTACTTTCCTCTGTAAGTGTGTGTAGTTACTTATGGTTTCTACTGAGTATTTAGTGTGTAGAGTATTACAGAATGATTAAACCGGCTCTTGATTTACTGTCAGCGAGTGTGTATAATCAAATAAATAAAGCAAAGAGACATAATATGCGTAAAAGCACACGTAGTATCTTACAGGAACTCAGCGACATTGGACTTAGCCGTGACACGGACCTAGTCATAGAAAGTCGCGGATCTAACATCATACAGAGTGCTATTAACCTACTTAATATGATACGTGAAAACTATGATGTAGAAACTGCCTCTGAATTAGAGCGCCGTTTTATCAACAGCATCAAAGGTGCTGATCCTACTAAGTTTAAGCGCGGCATCAAGCGCATCCAAGAAGACAAAAACTCCCAATAGTTTCAAAGTAATATCGTGTAATTTAGGCATATCTAGCCATTTTTTACCCAAAGTTATAAATAATATTACGAAGGCTTACATGTAGTAAGTCGCTCACAGAGTGTGAGCAGTATGGTAAAAGAGGAGAAACTAAAATGCCATCATTATTAAACACAACAGTCGCCGCTAACTACGGCAAAATGACAGCCCAAGATACATACGGTACAGGCCCAGCCTTTACTAGCTTTGGTACACGTTCACTACGTCTATTGAAAGTTGTTATATCAAGCGGTTCTTTAAACGATCTAACATACGCTGACGGTAACGCAACTGGTACCTACGCTGATGCAAACAGCTTGTTTAGTAAAGTTGTTGCTGGTCTACAACAAACTGCAGAAATCTTTGTAGTTGGACAACCAGACTCAACATCATTCTTAGCTCTAGTAGCTGGTGATACAATCAACGACGCTGCCGCGGCAAGCAACGTTGCAGGTACAACATACGGTGCTATGGAAGCTCAACTAAAGTCAATCATTGACAATCGTACAGCAGCCATGGGTGCAGGCGCCGCTGGTACAGCAACTACAGTTACAGTTACAGCAAGTGGTACAGCCGCTTACCCTAACTTCTTTGTTGGTGCTGGCTTAAACACATTTGCATAATTTGTAAATTAAGTTTATTCTCAGGGATGGGAAGCAAATCAGGACTCTTCGGAGTCCTTTTTTGTTGGGTTAAATATGTGCATGGAATACAAACTATATACTCTAGTCGATATCACGCACACCGGTCAAACTCGTAATGAATCGGGCAAGGAAATCGCACGATGGAAAGAACAGAACTTTCAGACAGTTATACAAACATTAGGTATCAGAAGTAACATTATCTATAATCAAGGACCGGTTGTTACTGAAGTTGCCGGCCACCTAGTAGGCTTTGACACTAAAAAAATTATTCGAGTTTGGCGTTTTGATTTTAGTACTGAACGTGATTATGTCTACGCCACTGACACAGACCCAGTCGGCCATCTAATCAGCGACTTCGTGCTAGTTCCTTATATATCGGGTCTTGACGAAGCTATGGAACAAAAATACGCAGTGTTTAATACCGAAGATCCAGGCAGAAATATTTCATTCTTCGCTAAATAAAGTTGTAGGCAAATTTAGCACACATTAACACTTAGGCATTCAATCATACACTAGGCACATGACTCGGAGCGAGTCCCTGACTTAAAACATTGGAGAGCCAAGATGGCGACAAAAGAAGCTGTAGCACAATTAGCTATGCTACCAGAGCGAGTAGCAATAGTAGAAACCAAAGTATATGCGATAGAAGAAAAACTTGACGACCTCAAAGGCGACGTCAAAGAAATGCATGACTGTTTGGATATTACCCGCGATCTACTAGATAAAAAACTGTGTGAAATGGCAGAAGCCAGCAACAGTCAACATTCAGATCTAGCTGACAAAATCAAAGACCTACAAACTACCAAAGACAAATGGGTCAAGTACGCACTGGCCGCCATGGCGTTTGCGGCAGGTGCTGGTTGGATCAATACTATGAATCTGCCACACTTATTAAAGTTCCTAGGATTGTAATTCAGTTAAATACATGAATGCAATTCCAAGAACTTTCAGTTGACCCTAATCCGCACCACCATCATCTAAATCCTGAGATTTGGAATGACAATTCGATGCGGCCCGAAGTTCGCACAAAACTTCTAAAGATAGCCAATCATTTTATAGACTATCTTAATATTCCTAACCTACGACTGACTGATATAACCCTAAGTGGTTCTAGTGCTGGCTATAATTACAGCGACTACAGCGACATAGATCTACATCTAATTGTCAAGGATGTTAGTAGCAAAGACGAAGAACTATTTTCAGCTAAGAAAAATCAATACAACACAACTTATAAACTAAGCATAAAAGATATACCAGTAGAGTTGTATGTACAGCCTGCAGAACAAAAGCATGTTAGCAACGGAATTTACAGCGTTAAGCGAGACCGTTGGGTATCTGAGCCAGAACACACTGAGCCTACAGTTGAGCCGAAGGCTATCAAGAATAAAGCACGTAGCTACTCTGCTAAGATCAACAGCGCCATGCGTGGCAAGGACATTGAACAATGCAAGCTAGTTATGGACGAGCTAAAACGTCTACGCAAAGCTGGTCTAGAGTCAAATGGCGAACAAAGCGTGGAAAACCTAGCATTTAAACTGCTCAGAGCTCGCGGACAAATTGAAAAATTGCGTAAATACATAGATAAACTAACCAGTGCTGAATTAAGCCTCGAGGAACAATAATGAAAATTAAAGACATATTAGGTGAAGACGATACTATTAAAAGTATTAGCGGAGATTCCGCAGTAGTAAATCTAGCAGGTAAAGACACACAGGTTAAAACCTCAGATCTAATGCCAGGCCCAAATAATTCAGTAAGTGTTAAGCCACCCGAACATGGTGAAATACGTCCAGGTATGACTGTTAATAGTGGCGATACAGCGACTCCAGAAGATACTGGTAACGATCCACAAACAGCTCAACTAACACAATTAATGAATCAAGCTAGAGAACCTTGGTTGAGAAAGTTCTATGCATACCGTATCAACTATCTCAAAGATCAACACTCACTAGCAGGTGAGCCGGGCGCAGGTATGGGCGCACCATTAGATGCAAACGGCAACTTAAAACCAGTTGAACCAGATCCAGTGAAATGGATTAAACAAAATCCAAGCATTGTACAAGACATGCCTTACGATGCCCTTCCACCAGGAATGAAGCAGCCGGGTATGATTGATAAAATCAAAGGTGCATTTGGCATGGAAGAAGAGCATAAAGACACTATCGCACAAGGTGGCGGAGAAGTCGGCGGCCCTTCGCATGGTGACGGCACTGATGCATTTATTAACGATGTACGCGACAAAGATTTTGAAAAATACAACAAGCACGAGTCAAGATCGGTATCAAAATCAGCAGATGACGAGCTACTAGAAAAAATGCGTATGATCGCTGGGCTTAGATGAAAATAAACGAACTAATCCAGGATTTTAAGATCTGGACTACTAACGAGGAAGCCCAGCTTCTTGAGAAGCTTAAAAATCCCGTTAGGTTAAGTTCGCTAAGTGAGCACGATCAGTTCAGAATCCAGGCCATGATTCGTAAAAGTTTGGTAACTAAAGTAGGACAACACAATCCTACCGTAGTTGCAAATGAAAAACAATAAACATAAAAAACCACAAGGTCGAGTTATCAAAGAGCTAGCAGAGCATTTTGAAACAGACTTAAAAAAGACACTACCTATAACAGTTAGCTCTGATGGGAGTGTTACCTATAAAGACTACTGCGTAAAACTCAATCATCATAAAAATTGGGGACTTTACCGTAAGGGCAGTCAGGACGAAGTAGATCAATTTTATCTAAAAACCTGCGCAATAATGGCAGCTAAGGCATATAATAACACGCATTTAGATAAATTCTTTGAAATCAAACGATTAGATAACAGATACTGGGCTAACTACTGCGATCAAATGATATATCGACACAACATCAAAACTGCTAAAGATTACAATAGATTTTTAGTTTTGTTAAATAAATTAGAACACACAACATTCTTAACTGAACATTACAAGGAAGAGATTTCTACAATGTTTAAGTGGAGTTTTGTATAAATAAGAATAAGAGACGCTTAGGAAACTACCATGCAAATTAGAGAAATTTCAAAACCAGTAACTAGCAAGGCACTCAACGAGAGCCTAGCAAAGAAGTTTGGATACAAACTTAACTTAGAGCAATTTAATGAAGCTCAGCTTGAAGATGTACGAAACAAACTACGTACAGAAATCAGCCAGCTAGAAGTTAGCGAAAGTTTTGACAGTGTAAATGGCAGTCAAAAATATCAAAAGACTCGCGCACTACTAGATGTTATTAATCAAGAGATCATGGAACGCGAAATGAATCCGAAAGAAGAAGTTACTAAAAAGAAACCTTCAAAGGCCGAAGTACAAAAACAAAAAACTGACGAAGCAAAAACTAAACAAATCTATTTTGCATCAATGCGTAAAAAGGCAGAAGATCATTCAGTTCCAGAAAGTTGGATCGACTCAGCAATCAACCGTATCAATGTAGGCGAATCAGATCAAGAAGAACTAGTATCCGAATTAACAACACGTTACGATCTAAGAGAAAGCGTAGCAGAACACATAGTATATCTCGCAGAAGGCGAAGAGACAAAAGCTTCTGTAATCATGGCAACTAAAGACATGGTCGACCAAATTACAGGCTGGCTGGAAGATACAGCTCAATTAAAAGCTGAACATCTACTAGAATTAATGGACTCTATAAGAGAAACACTAGGCAGTGATGTTGCTAGCAAATATGAACAAGCAGTTAAACCTGCACTAGAATCAATCTATACAACATTAGAAACAAGTCGTCAAGGCTTATCAGGCGCATTAGCACTTGTATCAGGCGGAGAGGCTCCAACAATGGGCGCACCAGCACCAGAAGCAGGCGGACTGGGCGGCGGAGAAGAATTACCTCCAGTTCCAGATATGGGCGGAGAACCAGATATGGGTGGAGAAGAATTACCTCCAGTACCAGGCGGTGAAGCAGGACGTGAAAAGCGTGAAAGCGTTGATTACAGCCGCAGACTAGGCATCTTGTTAAACTCAAAAAAAAAGTAATGGAAAGTGCTGACCCCTTAGTTTTAACACTAAGGGCGATGCAAGCTGCCGCAGATAATCAACAATCATCAGCTCCCATGTCATGGGAAGCACTCAATCAAGCAGGACAACAGTACGGCGCCCCGGATATTGACTATCGTCGATTTGCCGCACGTTGGGACTCGCAAGCGCCTGAAGATCAAATCCTAAAGAAACTAGTAGATAAATTCGATGGTAGAGGACTTGTAATTAAAACTCAAGACTCCGAAGGCGACCAACCTGAAGTCCAAGGACAACCAAAACCTAGCGGTGTTAATCAAATGGCCATGGCCGCAACAAAACGAGCGTTTAATTAATTGACTTGTGTAGCAAGTTAGCATATACTTGCTCTATGACTCTACTAAAAGAACGGTTTGTCTATACCCCAATAGACCGCAAAAGCGTAGAAGGTAAAAGACTGTACGCTTTGCCAGATGGCTCCAAAGTTCCCTCAGTTACTACCATACTAGACAAGACTAAATCACAAGACAAGATTGATGCTCTTAACAATTGGAAAAAACGTGTAGGCGAAGCTAAGGCACAGGAGATCGTAACTGAAGCCGCAGGGCGTGGCACACGAATGCACAAGTTCCTAGAGGACTATGTCAAGCAAGGTGTTATAAACGAACCTGGAACTAACCCGTACTCAATACAAAGCCACAAAATGGCCAAGCATGTCATTGAACACGGACTTAAAAATGTCAATGAAGTATGGGGAGTAGAAGTGCCCTTATATTATCCCGGTATATATGCGGGAACTACTGATGGATGCGGTTTACACTTAAACGACGAGAGTATCTTAGATTACAAACAAAGTAATAAGCCTAAGAAAGAAGAGTGGATTGAAGAATACTATCTACAGCTTACCGCATATGCACTAGCACACAATGCAGTACATGGTACAAATATACGCAAAGGTGTAGTACTTATGTGCGTAAAGCCTCCGGAAATTAGTCCGTTAGTCTGGGGAGAACCCACATATCAGGAATTTATCTTAAAACCCGAAGATTTCAGCTACTGGGAAGCCAAGTGGTGGGATAAGGTCGAACAATACTACAAACAAATGTGATAAATATCCTATAAGAGGATATTTTCATGGCTGTTTACCAAATCTCAAGAATTCAAATACGGCGCGGACAAGCGACTGCAGGTACAGGACTACCACAGTTAGCCAGCGGTGAAATGGCTTGGGCTATTGATACGCAAGAACTGTATATTGGCAGTGGTAGTGTGAGCGAAGGTGCTCCAGCAGTCGGCAACGTAAAAGTAATTACACAGCAGGATTTAAGTATACAGGGTAACCTTCTTGGTCTCGTGCAATATGTATACAAAGCAGACGATGCTACAATTACTACAGGCCCAAATTCAAATACTCCTTCATACAGATCAATTCTGCGTAGACTAGATGACCTAACGAATTTGTATAATTTCGGTGCAGTAGGGGACGGCGCAGTTGATGATACTCTAGCAATTCAACGTGCTATCGATCAATTATTTTTAAATCCTAGCAACCCAGCCAACCTAGCAGCCTCAGTTAAGAATAGAGTAACATTACAATTACCACCGGGTAAATTCAAAACTACTAGTACCCTATATATACCTAGCTATGCAACGCTGACTGGTGCTGGCATAGATAAAACTATTATCGATTATCAACCTACAGCAATTACGCTTACTGGTACAAGCAGTAGTAATTCACCAATCATTACAACCATAACAGCAGTAAGTAGCATGGTCGGTTATTTTGTAACAGGCAGCGGTATTCCTAATAACACAACTGTAACAACAATTAATCCAGGAGTTAGTATTACATTGAGTAATCCAGTTCCTGTTAATCAAGGAGTTACTAATGGTACCTTTGTAGTAACATCGCCTAAGCCAGCATTCCAGTTTGTCAACGATAGTTCTACTCTAACATCAAGAGATCCAAGTGTTGCACAAAGTACTACCCAGGCACGTAAGGTGTACGTTGGAAACTTAACTGTGCAGACAACAACTGGGCTCAATACGTTGTTACAATTAAATTCAGTGCGCGATGGTATATTTGAAAATATTAAATTACTAGGCGGATGGGCTGGAGTACCAGCAAATTATAGTATTGGTATTAGCATGACCGCAGTAAGCTCACTAGTAACCTGTGAGCATAACATTTTTGCAAATGTAGTTATCGATGGATTTAATTATTGTGTATATTCACAACTTGATATTTTAAATAATACCTTTGAAGACGGTTTCTTTACGAACTCGCTACAGGGATTTAATTTAGGTCTTGGTGGCGCAGTTACGCAAGCTAATCCGTTTGGTCCACGCCAAACTGCTATCGTTAACTGTAAATTTTATAACATTAAACAACAGGCAGTGCTTATCGGAACTGGAACTGGAAACTTTACTAGAAACTGCAAGTATGTAGGTGTCGGCAACAACGGCGGTAGTAATATTCTTAGCCAATATCCGCAGGTATATTTTGCCACTTACGGAAATGCTAGCCAAGATGACTTTTCGGATCGGCACGGCGATTTAAGTAATCCTAGTTCAGCTACAAACCCTACGTTTGCATTAATACCGTATGTCCCAGAAGTTAGTGGTCACGGCATGTTTTCTCTTAACGGCACTCGAAACATACAACTTGTTCAAACAGGATCATTTCAGCAAATTATAAAGTTACCGGTTGCGTGGCTAGCATCTCCGGCAGATAGAACAACAGGCCCAACTGCACAAACTACATACTCAATAAACTATTTCTACAACAGTCTAGCAAACTCATTTACTAGACGAGGTGTTCTAACAATATCAGCAGACGTACTTAATGTAAAAATTCAATTATCCGACGAATTTGATTTTGCAGGTTCGGATCCAAGTAACACTAATTCTTTAGGATTAGATTTCCAAGTGCAGTTCCTTGATATAACAGGTGCTGTGACTACAACGAACCCATGGACTATTGTGATAAGCTATAGAAATAACTTATCCGGTGATACCGGCGTGTTCAACTACACCTATACTTCAATTTTTTAACTCAATTCTCTAGACATCAACAATAAATGCGTATATAATTTTATTTGTTGTCATGATAAGATTAGTACGAGAGAAAAAATCACCGTTTGACCCATTAAAATGGCGCCTAAGTCCTTGTCTCTCAATAAGATTTGGACACTGTGTTTTATCTAATAAATACTTCCTAGACAGACGTAAGTATAATATAAAACTAATTTAATAAAGAAGAGAAGTAGCGAACAATGACAAAAATCACAGTTATAAAGCGGGACGGGAGCAAAGAGCCGTTGACTATTGAAAAATGGCAAGCCCAGATTAGTAAAGTTTGTAAAGGTATAGCTGATGTTAGTCAGTCAATGATTGAAATCAAAAGTCAACCTCATTTCTATGACGGCATTACAACAAACGAAATTGATGAAATTACTCTTCGAGCAATAGTTGACCTTATTGATGTCGAATCGAACCCAGATTTAGGACATGTGAATTATCAATACGTAGCAGGCAAACAGCGTTTGTCGATGTTACGTAAGGATGTATACGGACAGTACGCGGTTCCCCACCTTTATACTATTGTACAAAAAAATGTAGCAACAGGATTATATACACCAGAACTTCTCGAGTGGTATACTGAAGAAGACTGGAATAAGATGGACGACATGCTAGATCATGAAAAGGATGAAACTTATTCATATGCAGCCATTGAACAATTAATTGAAAAGTACCTGGTTAAAAATCGTGCCACTAAGGAGATTTATGAGACCCCACAGATTAGATATATTATTGCGGCTGCAACAGTCTTCCATAAAGAAGAACCCAATACAGCCCGTATGCGTTATATTAAGGAATACTACAATGCCGCGGCTGACGGCTTGTTTACTCTTGCTACTCCTGTGTTGGCCGGTCTCGGTACTCCTACCAAACAATTTAGTAGCTGTGTTCTTATCCGTTCAGATGACGACTTGGATAGTATATTTGCATCTGGTGAGATGATGGCCAAGTATGCTAGCAAACGTGCTGGCATTGGTCTAGAGATAGGTCGTTTGCGCCCATTAGGGAGTCCTATACGAGGTGGGGAAATCATGCACACTGGCATGATCCCCTTCCTTAAGAAATGGTTCGGCGACTTACGTAGTTGCTCACAAGGAGGTATCCGTAATGCAAGTGCTACTGTATTTTATCCCATTTGGCATCATCAGTTTGATGATCTTATTGTTCTTAAGAATAACCAAGGAACAGAAGAAACTCGGGTTCGACATATGGACTATGGAGTGGTATTGTCTG
>Ga0209191_1001059_pt1 | contig 18837 bp, 27 predicted proteins | sample S_130626_EF_Meta_FD_187320 | JGI IMG/M metagenome (GOLD analysis project Ga0209191, IMG submission 187320) | Freshwater microbial communities from Lake Simoncouche, Canada to study carbon cycling - S_130626_EF_MetaG (SPAdes) (version 2) | ecosystem: Environmental > Aquatic > Freshwater > Lake ...
ATAATACCCTAGCAGGCCCACAAGGCGGCATTACGTTAAATGGTAATGAATTAAAGCAAGAAGCACAAAATGAAATTACTCTATTGGACGAAGAGTTAAGAAATCTTATTGATCAATCAGCGGGATATGGCTTTATAATCGGTTAAATTGGTTTCTTTTTGATTTCAATACGATTATCAATAAATTCCCATATAATTTCATCACCTTCAGAAAGATTCATCTTATCGAGAATTTCTTGAGGAATTTCAATTATACCATCTCCGGTTTCTGGGTCTTCTTTCATGGTAACTATCATGTTCACTCCTTATCTGATAGAAAGTTTTTAATCGCTATCACAAGAACCATCAGCATACCACCAATAATTGATATATACGGGGCGGCATCTTGGAATTCCACGGTTATTTTCCTAAACTTGTGTTTAGTATTTTATTAACGCGGATGAAAGTGGTTCGCTTTGCTATTTCTTTTAGGTGCTCTGCGCCGATGTAACTCATTGTAGAACGAAGACCGCCTAAAAACTCTTCAACCGTGTTACAAACTGTTCCCCTATAAGGAACCCTAACCACTCTACCTTCTGCGGCCCTATACTTTGCTCTTCCGCCATAATATTTGTCCATGGCTTCGTGGCTAGCCATTCCATAAAACTTGGTATGCCAGCTATCTTTGCCTTCATCTGGCAACTCTTTGACCATTATCCCAGCAGAATCATAAACTTCCCCGCCACATTCTTTGTGTCCAGAAAGAACTCCGCCCATCATGATGAAATCTGCCCCTGCACCAAAGGCTTTTCCCAAATCTCCTGGATGAACAATGCCACCATCTGCGCAAATATGCCCCTTAAGGCCATGAGCCGCATCAGCGCAATCGATAATAGCCGTAAGCTGCGGAACACCAACGCCAGCAACCCGCCGCGTTAAGCAACCGCTTCCTGGGCCGACGCCAACTTTGACGATATCAACCCCTGCAAGGATCAAAGCCTCGGTCATTTCTCCGGTGCAGACATTTCCTGCCATAATAATGGTTTCAGGATTATCATTTCGAACTCTTTTAATAAAATCAATGAACTTTTCCAAATATGCACTCGGAACGTCTACACAAAGCATGGCTCCTAAAGTTTTTGGATCATTTTCTAGAGAAATAAACTTATCATAATCTTCTTCTCTCATTCCAATCGACACAAAATATCTATTTTGTTGATTTTTGCTGTTTGCCTTAGCGACAAACTCTTGTAATTCATTAAAATGATAATGTTTATGGAGTGCAGTTACCATATCATATTCAGATAATGCTTTTTGCATTTCGAAGGTAGCAACTGAATCCATATTTGCCGCAATTATTGGGACACCTGTCCATTCTTTTTGGCTATTTTTGAACTTAAACGTTCTGGTAATATTTACGTCAGAACGACTGGATAAAATTGATCGCTTTGGTTTAATCAAAACATCATCAAAATCGAGACTGATATTTTCTTCGATTTGCATGGCATGGTTCTCTAAAAAGATTGAACCTTATCTTAGCACACGTATAAGCCATTTGACAAAATTATCGTTGCTGATATCGTTAAAAAAACGGAGGGAATCAAAATGAATATCGCCACGATAGCCGTAATTTCTCTTATTGTGATTTATGGCATAACTTTCTTCTTAATGTCGCCAATTGGTAAAAATATTATGGTTTTCATCTTTGATTACAAATATAGAAACCCTAATGGCTGATATTAAAGAGCTTGATTATGATGAATTACGCCATTGGTGCGTATTCAGAATACCATTTGAGCATGTAGACCAAGAAACGCACACCATATCATTAGAAATGCAAGAATGGCTGAATACTTCTTGTAGATATCAATGGGTTTTGGAAAATGTTCTTGATCGAATATATAAAAATAATAGAAGACAGATAGTATTAGCGCTCTGTATATATTTTGAAAATGATGAAGATGCTATTTTGTATCGTTTATTTTGGTCATAAACAAATTCATTAAATTACGCTGAGGTTGCCCTTTACTCTTTTCAAAAGAATCAACATATGATTGATCTCTTTCTGGAGACCAAAAGGATTCATATCCAGTAGCTTCTTGCCATGCTCTCCATTTATCTGATGGCGCGCCTATGTATGATGGCTCGGCAAAATCGGTTGCAACAAACTCATCCCAATATATCTGCATTATATCGAGCATATTCTGCTTTTGATCATCAGTAAGCATATAAAATGAATGATCGCATCGCACAGCCATGCTTATCAGTTTGCCTTGAGTGATAATGTGTTTCATTTTTGTTCTCTATTGTAAAAAAAGGTTAGCGAATAATCACTAACCTTTTTATCTATAAGTATTATAAACTGGCTCTCTTAGTTTATGGGCGCATAGGATAGATGCCTTCAACAAATACTAAAGCACGAGGTCCGTTATTCCAGTTTGAATCTTTTTCACCATTAATAATGGGCCGCAGGTCTGGTAGACAAAAGTTATGCTGCCCATCTCCACCATATCGTGTACTCATAAGTGAAAATAAGGCTTGATACTGATTAATTGGCAAAGATTGCCCATTTGCTTCCAAAGTTCCTTGTGGGGCAAATTCTGTTGCCATCCAGATAATTGATGCTAGGTATGCTTCCATAATTTATTCTTTCTTTAGATAAGATTGTACTTAAAAAAATGGTGCCCCCAACAGGATTCGAACCCATGACATCCAGTTTACAAAACTGGCGCTCTACCAACTGAGCTATAGGGGCATTGTTATTAACATAGCAGTATATTTATACAAACGCAATATATTTTTTTGTTGAAATTATAAAAAAACCATATATTATTTTTCATTCAAATGGAGAGTTCGCAATGAGCATCAAGGCGCATATAAAACAAGCTGATTTAATGAAAGCATTAGATCGTGCTGAAGAAGGGTATAACGCTATCTTAGTCAAAAACTTGGCGGAAGATGATGAAGAAATTAAAAAATTCATCGAAAAACATAAAAAAGGAATGTTTTGGTGGAAAAGAGATTTAACTAAAGACGAAGCCTTATCAAGAATGGTTTATGCCAACTATTGGCGTTTTAACTCAACTGAGACCGGATATGCTATTTCAGAAGTTCAGTATTTGCGAAATATGCTGAAATCTGAAAAATTGTATGATATAGTTCTCAACAAGTACCAATTAGAATTATTAAAGGATTACCTATGAGCGAAGAACTTCCTGAAAATGATCATCGCCGTATTGGGCGTGATCTAGGTCTGTTCCATGTACAAGAAGAAGCTGCTGGAAGTGTTTTCTGGCATGCTGACGGCTGGACACTGTTTAGGACCATTGAAAATTATATTCGAGCAAAGCTGAAGACGGCGAATTACATTGAAGTTCGTACTCCGCAATTGTTTGATAGAAGCCTATTCGAGAAGTCCGGTCATTGGGAAAACTATGGCGATAAGATTTTTTCGACTGGAAATTTCCAAGATTTAGCATGGAAATTAAAACAAAATTTTGGTGGTTTTCCTTCTAATCCAAAGTCAGTAGATTTTAATCAACTGGATGAAATGGAATGCACGGAAGCCACGCATCTTTTTAAGCCGATGAACTGTCCCGCACATGTACAAATCTTCAATGCCGACACGGTTAGTTATCGTCAACTTCCGTTGAGAATGGCCGAATTTGGTTGCTGCCATAGAAATGAACCTTCTGGTTCTCTTCATGGTATCATGCGAGTTCGTCAATTCACGCAGGATGATGCTCATATTTTCTGCGCGGAAGATCAGATTGTTTCTGAAACTAAATCTTTCTGTGAATTGCTTTTGGCAGTTTATAAGGATTTTGGTTTTGAAGATATCAAGATCGGGTTTTCCACTCGCCCAGAACTTCGGGCTGGTTCAGATGATGTATGGGATAGAGCCGAATCTGCTTTGGCTGAAGCGGTAAAACAAGCTGGTTTAGAATTTGAAGTATATCTTGGAGAAGGTGCCTTTTATGGCCCTAAGCTAGAGTTTGCTTTGAAGGATAATAAGGGTCGCGAATGGCAATGCGGAACTTTGCAGCTTGATTTCGTTCTACCAGAATCGTTAGATGCCAAATATGCAGGACAAGATGGAAATATGCATCGACCTGTAATGCTTCATAGAGCCATTCTTGGTTCAATGGAACGCTTCATTGGTATTTTGCTTGAACATTATGATGGTTATTTGCCAGATTGGCTAGCGCCAGTACAAGTTGCCGTCATGACCATTAAGCCAGAAGCCGATGAATATGCACGTAAGGTTTTTAATGAGCTTGATGCTCTTGGGGTGCGGGCAATTCTCGATGTTCGAGATGAAAACGTATCACAAAAAGTTAAAGAACATAGCCTTAAGCGTATTCCATATATTCTGGCAGTCGGTGCAAGAGAAGCTGATACGGATATGGTGGCGGTTCGACGCTTTGGTGAACGAAAACAGGAATTATGGACTAGAGAAGATGCTCTAGATAATTTCAGAGAAATGCGAAAGTAACTTCTAGTAAAGGAATTGAACAATGTCTTTAATTGTTGATATCAAAGACCGACTTCTCGATGCGCGTAAGCACAATGACGTTGTAGCCAAGGAACTTTTGTCAACTTTGTTGGGGGAAGCTTCTTTAATCAGTGAAGAAGATTTCAAGGCAGGGAATACCACCCCTACCGATGAAAAGGTAATGGCAACAATTCGTAAGTTTCTGAAAAATGCTTTAGAAATGAAGCGTATTCAAGATTCAGAATTCGAGCGCGTTATTGGTCATTCTCGCTATGATGGAAAAACTTACCTAATGGGCGAAGGTCATCGCGAATTTATGGAAAAGTTTGTTCCTAAGATGCAGGCAACTGATCGTGAAATCGAAATTCTGAACGAATATCTTCCTAAACAAATGACGGAAGATGAATTGCGGTCAGTGATTTCAGATTTTAAGGCAGAAAATATTGGGGCTAATGTTGGATCGATTATGTCGTTCCTAAAAACTCAATATGCTGGCTTATATGATGGGAAAATGGCAAGTCAACTTGCTAAAGAATAAAACCCAAACTTAAATCCAGTCCATATGCTGTAAATAAGCGTATGGGCTGGAAATATTTTATTAAAAAGATAAATGAATTTAATGATTTGGTTGCTTTAAAAGCAACTCTAATCATAGCGACCATGTGGTGTGTATATGCGTTTGCTGTAATGGTTATGATACCATTCTTTATTCCATCGACTACTAGTATCATTCAGTTTATTTCATCCGCATTTTTGCAATTACTTTTCCTACCCTTGATTATGGTGGGACAAGATGTTCAGGGCAGAAAATCAGAAGCCCGCGCACAACAAGATCATGAAACTATTATGGCTGAAATGGCAGAATTAAAGGCCATTCATAAAGATTTACATACAGTTATGGCATCTAATGGCATGATTTGCATTAATTGCTCAAACTCCATAGTACAATCCGATAATTTAGATATTTCAAAATAGTATAAATAAGTTTATGAAAATATTAGAAATTATTGGCGAAGGATATAAAAAGGATCATAAGTGCAAAACTCCTGATTCTATATATTCGTCTTCTATTTCCAAACGTACAGTAAAAATGTCTGTAAAAACTCCTATGGATATAGAACTTTCTAAAAAAGAAGCTAATGATTTAGAGTCAGACCTTCACTATGCTATAGAAAAAGTATTAGCTCGTCTCTTTAAAGATGATAAGAAGTCTTAGCTTTATTTTCCGAACTTTTTCCACGCAGTTGCGTATAATACTTCTTCACCTCTTTTTCCGTAACGTTTTTTAAAATCTTTTTTGTTTTTCTTTATAAAACGTTCTGCTTCGGAACTTTCAGGAGCAACTTCATCTAAGCCTTTTTTGCCTAGAATTATCATATCTTTTGATTTTTCAAAAATTTCTTTTGCACGCATATTTGTATTTATAAGACCAATTATCTCATATATTAATTCAATAGTTATACAATACCAAATTATAGTGTATTGACATATTAACGATTAATGTTATATTTTTCCATCAAAACAGGAGAAGTATAATGTCTTTTTTAAAAATCTTTAGTCTAAACGGTCGCACCACTAATATCATTTTTATTCTTACGTATGTTTTGGCTTACGTTCTTAAAATTCCTGTTATCATTGCGGCACAATATCTTCCATATACGTTTATGTCGGACTTTGTGACATCTCTTTCTAAGATTCTTGCAATCTATATAGTTTTTGCAGCAGCATCTAGACGCCTTAATGATATTAATTTGCCGAGATTCATTGCAATTTTTCTATGTATGCCATTCGCACTTAGACATTTTGTTAATTTTACAAATTTTGCTGAATTTGGTATGTTTGCTTTAGAAATTTTTGCAGTTTTATTTTTGAGTGTTAGCAAATCTAAAGAAACTACCAGTCAGTAAATGAATCCGTATAACGTAAATACCGATATAGTCCGAATTACCTATGCAGGGTATAATTCGGACTATTATTGTTTCAGAGTGCATATTAGTGATTTTGAGACAATGGTCGCGCATATGAAACAAGCAGAAATAAGTGAATGGCTTTTTAATAATGCCACCGAATGGTTCATGGGAAATGATTTTCCATATCCAGACCATCCAAAAATATTCTTTGAGAATTCAAAAAAGAAAGATGTTTTTGTAATTTTTAAAAACTTTACAGATACTGTTCTTTTTGAAAATAATTTCAAAGTTAGTGGAATAACGCCATCAATGCTAAATCCCTAATATACATAACCTACTAATATTTGAATATGCATATCTTCTATAAATAATATCACCACAAAATAGGGTGATATATTATGGAAATTAGAACAACAAAGAGATATGGATGGCGTCCAGACTTGCCGGATTATAGAGATTGGGCATATGCTAATACGCATTATAAAGATTGGGCCTATTCTAATAGACATTTATTGGGCGCGGTAGTTGCTCCCATAGACACTTCCCCTGAACATGCTGTTATTCATACATCAAATGGTCCTGTAGTAGTGCCTGAACCCGATGCGGTAATAACCGTATTACCAGAAGCAATAAGTATGCGTTCTAAAATGCCACCAGTATGGAATCAAGGACAACTAGGAAGTTGTACTGCTATGGCTGCTTCTGCATTATTTCAATATGCACACGGTGATGGTCCATATTCCGTTTTACATATATACTATTATGAGCGTTTATTAGAAGGAACGGTAAATATTGATTCTGGTGCGCAAATAAGAGACGCCATTCAAGTATTAGCAAATACGGGAGTTGGTCTTGATAAAGATTGGCCATATGTTATTTCTAATTTTGCAGTACAACCACCATTAATCGAACTAATGGAGGCCACACAAAATAAGGCAATTTCATATTCTCGATTAGAACCTTCGGAATATCGTCTTTGCCTTGCACAAGGTCATCCATTTATTATAGGAATTACCGTTTATAGTAGTTTTGAAACTCCTGAAGTCGCCGTGAGTGGAATAGTTCCTATGCCGCAGGCCGGAGATAAAATGATGGGCGGACATGCGGTTTGTGTTGTTGGATATAATAACAATATAAATGGCAAAAAATATTATGAAGTTAGAAATTCTTGGGGAGAAACTTGGGGAGATCAGGGGTATTTCTGGATTCCTGCCGAGTATCTCGAAAATCCAAATTTAGCCACAGATGCGTGGACAATTAGGAAATAAATTCTCAAATAAAAAGAACCGATTGGACTCACCCATCCAATCGGTTCTAAGAGGAGATTATTTATGGCAGAGATATTATTCTCTATAAGTATTTATCATAAAAGTGTCATATAACTACAGGCATTGGCATATCTTCATCAGAAAATAATTCATCTTCATCAATAAACTCTCTCAAATCACCAGTATGATTTGACCAACCCAAAACTACATCCAACATTCTTATACATAGTAACATGGCAGATACCAAGTCATCATGTGATCCAGACTTTGAACGAAAACTATTTTCTACTGAAACAAATGTCTTCAATTCTTTAATAAGCTGATTACTTTTAATAGTCATTCTGTCAGATTCAATTAAACTCTTAGCTCTCGCACACGCAGATAACTTTTTTCTATTATCCGTATTCAATCCTTTTCGGAATCTACGAGATTGTCCTTTTCGTTTCTTCTCACTAACAAAACTTCCAGGAAAACGTTCCTCTCCAGTATCCTCAATAATTTGAAGAATAGCTTCTCCTAAACCATTATTTTCAATTGTCCAAAATATTTCCGGATCACCCATTTGTTGAGGATCATCTCTTAAAGTTTGATCTATAAAGAATAATATCTTCATCAATTGCGCAACTTGTTGCCTTGGCGCTGTTTGATTATGCTGCCATTCTGCAACCTGTGTCATATTTGGCAATTCATATACTTGGATAGCAGCATAATCATACCCTGTACCAACACACGGGTCTAATGCGGCTATATATGTCTTATTTGGTTCTGGCTCTTTAAACCATCGCACAGTGCCCGTATAGAATTCGGGATTAACTCCTTGCATTCTAGATAATGTAAGAGGATTAATCAGAGTTTCATCATCGGTAACAAATTCGCATTCGAACTCCTGGGCAAATCTTGCAGGACCAAGACTTTCTCTAAACGGTTTCGCCCACAGTTCGTCTCGTTCTGGATGTTCCCACCAAGGAACCTTAACAGCATAAAAGTCATTTATACCAAGATCATTATCTCTGGGATTGCCAAATTCATCAGTATTATTAATTGCACCCTTCCAAATTTGAGCAAACTGATCTTCATCTGATTTTGGCGTTGATGTAATAATACATGATCCACCAGTAGAAAGAATCGGCTGAATAGAAGTCCAAAAAGCCTCTGCCTTATTAGGATGCACGAACGCAAATTCGTCGCATTGATGCGAAGATATGCTATTGTTACACAATATTTTATGGCTTTCGCTATTGAAAATATCATAAACATCTTTTATTTTTATATTTTCAATATTTTTAATAATATGAAACTCTTCATTTATGCCATCTATACGATCACCAATATTAAAATCTTTGGCAACTTTTTCTGAAAAATTTTCATAAAATCTATGATCCAGAGTAGCATCAATTGATTTCCCATTATCAAGATATAGGCGAACACCGTCGCGTTCTCCGGTATTTTTGATAATACCGTCAAAGTTTTCCCAGACTAAATCTGGAGATAAAATTTCATATCTTGTATTTTTTTTGAAATTCTGTATCTGCTTTTTCATTATACCTTTCAAATATATCCAGAGAAGACATTTTTTCTGTTGACTCATTTATTACTTTTTTAAAATACTCAAATTCTTTTTGAGATTTGTATTTTGAATATCCTGTTCTTTCGCACAAATCTTCAAAAGAAATAGTGCTTTTATGGCTCTTTTTTACATTTTCTTTCCAATATATAGATTGAAGATTATTTCTGTCCGAAATAAGCCAAGGACTAATACCATTTTTAAATCCATGTATTATGGAATAGATATGATCTACGTGATACGCGCCTTCAGTTCCAGCCCTGCCCGTAATTTTTCCATCTAGCACCTCTTTTTTATGTATGACCGTTAACCAATTAACAAAATTTCTATAATATACCCATTCTTTATTTTCTTTTATTGAAGAGACTCTGCCTTGTTTTGCCAAAGTTTCTCGTTGTTTTGGTCTAGCAACTGCGGCTATTTTTTGATACCCGCTGATACCATCTTCTCCTATTTTCATAAGAGTTTCGCGGGTTTTTCTTCCCTTTTTGGAATTGATACTTTCGCCATTTTCATCTAATTCTGCACGAACTTGTGTTGCTTTAATAACAGAAGCTTGATGCTTTGTTATTCCATCTATCGTTTCTTCTGCTAGTGACATAGACAAGATATTTTTATGTCTGGCGCACGACAATGCTTGGTCTGGATATTTTTTTGAGAATTCTTCTACAGACATTAGAAGAATTCCTTCTATATATTGTTTTTTGATATTAAGAGTTCTTATACCCAAAACTGGGCAAATGATAAAATTAATATTCTCATCGGTATTTGGAAATAGATATAACTCCGCATTTCTTTGTTTATTTCTATTAATAAATGTTTTAATTTTAGAACCATGTGATGGATTTGTATTGCCCACAAGATTTGCATACTTGATAAGTTCTTTTTTTTCTTCTTCTTTGTTTGAGGATGAATATCCTCGTTCATATGTTTTAAATGCCAAATTAGGACGTATGGCAATATTGTTTATAACACAATACATTCTTTCGGACATAGATGCATCTCCAAAATCACGAGTATGTTCCATTACAAAATTATATAAATCTTTGTATTGTTTTTTGAAAACCAAACCTTTTCTTGCAAAATATGGAGCAAGTTCTGTTAGTAATTCAATTTCAGTCGCACAGGTCATATAGTTCTTCAAGAGATACCTCTTTTATTTCGCCAGTTATCTTGTCTCGTACTTGTACAGTAGTTTTTCCGCCAAGACAATATAGCAACGTGATTGAAAGACCACGACCAGCATCGGTTGACGTTGCGCGAGAAACAATTTTAGAGCCATTATCGAATGTCAGTGTACCTTTATTATATTCGGTAACACCCGCTCTAAGAAAATCTGGCATATTTTCGTAAGCATATCTAATACGATCCATAATTTCTAATGCTTGAACAAACTTGTTCGCTGCTACCAAAATTGTAGTATCTGGAGTGAACATTGCCTTCCAAAGTAAAAATCCAGCAGCACATGTAGTATTATGTGTTGGAACAAGAGTTTTTCCTGCCAAAAATAAATGATCTTTATTATCTACTTGTAAACAACGAACAGGAACACTATTTGTTTCTAATATTTCACTAATATAAAAACGAGTATTTTTTGGATGATTTTTTACTTCACTCATTCTTTCCAATTTTCTTGGAATAGAACAGACTTTTTGTGTAGTACAAAAGGTTAATATGAAACAATCTTTTCTATATGTTTTTTTAACTCGCAATGTGCTTTTAATTCCCAATGATGAAAGTAATATACGCACTTGTTCTATAAATTCTTTGTTGGATTGATAAAATCTACAAACTCCATTTTTTTCAACAGTTCCATCGGTATCCATAAGACCGCGCAATAATTCTAAACGATTTTCTACTGAAGTAAAAATCATAGAATTGGGAATTTTTTTAGATAGGCCATTTATTCTTAATTTAGATCGTAAGCCTACTACATTAAAATTTCCTGTATTTGTCCTTCTTTTATCTGGTCTAAATTCAGATACCGAAAATCCTTTTTTATTAAATTTATCAGCATAATGATAATAATCATCTTTTGAACAAGTAATTCTGCCGTCCGAGGAACTACCGTCTCCTAACCAACAGCCAAAAACATATGGTTCTATAATAGTTTCATTATCTGAAAATTGAATAGGTTTAGAAATTTCAATACTAATACTTTTATATTTGGCATAAAGCTCTTTCATTTTTCCAGTATCAACTGTGACTATTTCTCCCTTGCGAGTTGGAAGACGTATATTCCATAAATGTCCTTCATCTGCGACAAATGTTTCCCCATGTGCAAATTTAACTGTATAACATTTATGATCATACATTGTGTCAGTAATAAAATTAATCTTGGCGGGTTTTCCATTTTGTCCATAGATCGTATCTCCGACATTCAAATCGCCTAATTGAACAAATCCATCTGGAGTAAGTATGGGCGTATCTAGCGCCAGCGATTTTCCCATTTGTCTGGCTGTTAGTGCAATGGTAAATCGATTGTCTGCAAATGATTTTATTATATGTTCTTGAAAAGGATATGGTTTAAATGGAATAGCACCTTTAAGAGGATGCTGAATTTTCATAAACTTACGCATAAAATACATCGGATCGCTAACGCATCTAGCTAACTGTCTATATTCAGTTCTAGTAAATGCTGTTTTTTGATAAGGACGCTTTGTTACAGTAGTATCTTGTTTTGGTCTGGCCATATGTCTTTTTCTAATTAAAGCTGTATATTATTTATCCTATTTAATTAAGGTGCTAAATAATTAAATGAATCCTGCACTTATGACTTTTGATGAATATTATAAAATTGTTAATTCGAATGAAAAGTTTCATCCGGATACAGCATATGATGCAAGTTTAGAAGATTTTAAAAAATCAGAATATCTAGATAAATCTAATTTTGAAAAATTACTCAAAAGAGTTAAAATTCGCGGAATAATGTTTGAGATTAGATTGAACGCTCGTCTGGTAAAATATGTTCATAAAGATGATGCTGGAGAATATAGACGAGATGCAGAAAAAAACTTAATCTATATGTCTCCAGACGAAATTAAACAGTCAAAATTAAAAACGCATGAAATTACTATTGCTGTATTTAATGATGAAGATGAATGTGTAGGGGCTGTTCAAGATGAATGGGGGTCCGTTTTAGTACGGGTTGCAAAAGAATATCGTGGATTTGGTTTAGGCGTCATGCTTACTAAAATTGCTAGATCAATGGAGCCAGAAAAACCATCTGGAGGATTTACGCCTTCTGGGTATAAAAACTTTGCAAAAACCTATCAAGAGTTTGTTCGAGATGCATTATCTAATGGATTATATACAACATTGGTTAAAAAGGGCGAAATTAGTGTAGATAAAGTTAAAGAAATTATCGCTAGTGCCAAATTAAAAGATAAAGTAAAATCTACAAAACTCGATGTGAATACAAATGATCCGGCTGATTGGTTATTGTATGTTGGTGGATATGGCGATTTTATTATGTATGATCGAAAATTAAAGGACATATATCAAGATACATCATATCATTATTGGATAGAAAAAATGATTAAGGGAGCTACGCTCGTCCGTGAGCACCCAGATGGCAATGCATTAATAGTTCAATTCCATGGAGCGAATGATCAAATAAAGAAGTTTCTTATGTCTTGTGTATTATCGTATTGTTTCAATGAAAAAATGGCACTATATGTTGACCCAGAAGATATATCTTATGTGGATTCAAGATTGGGTGCTGCTAAAAAACAACCAGATATGAAATCTGGCCATAAACGATATTTTGTCACGCCAAAGGCTTCTATTAATTATGAGCCAATGGGACGGGCTGAAAAATCGTTTAGAAAATCATTTGATCAATACGATGAATTTAAAAACACAGTTCTTGAGGTTGCGTTCTCGAATTAGTCGTCAATAATCCCAAAGTTTGTGGATTGGCCTTTAAAATCATAGGCGAAAATTCTTCTATAACTTCATTATACATCATTTGAGTTATAATTGGCTTGAACATTGCAGAGCGAATAGCTCTATCTGGTCTCATTCCAGCAATAAGTCCTGGAATTATTGGTGTATTGTCCAGCAAAGATTTCTTACTGATAGTCGGAGATGGAAGATATGGATTAAGCCATTCTTTATCATATGCCACCGAATCAATATTTCTAGCATTCCCGATTCTCAGAATTTCTAGCTCTTCTCCTGCTCTAATATGCATAACAATGTTGGCAACATGGTCCAATAGGGGAACATTTGGCGTAGATATGCACAGATTGCATAGCAGCAAGTCAGGATTATTTTTGTCATAAATGGACACAGCCTTAAATCCGCCGTGAGATTCCATTACGTTAGATTGCTTGGATAACTCATATATTGCATATTCTCCTTCAAATCGAATAGCATTTCCACCCAAGAATATGCGAGTAGTATCACTACCAATTAGTTTATTGAGAAACTTTACACTTCTCTTAATTATTTTTTTGTTTTCTTCCTTTTTTTCTCTAACTATGCGCTGAATTTCGTTTTTATTAAGTTTTTTGCCATGTGAACTATCGATCCATTCGCCATCATCCATAATGAAATTACTTTCATTTAGAGCAATTTGGTGCAACATTCTATTTTGTTCTTGATGGGAAACTATTTGATTAGACACTGCGGTTATGGATTCCGCCGCCAAATCGTTAAAATCGCAGGCGGTCCTCATCAAGGATCGCCTAACGACGCCTTTAATTGCCTCTAACTCCATTCGATCATTTAAAAAATTAATTGCGTTGGAATCTACATGGTCTAAGTTACTATCTGCTAAATATCCGGAAGCGGTATCCACCATTTCTTTGAAAACGGTCGGAATAAGTTCTAGGCTAGCATAGCTTGCCATTTTAGAATCATGGCGATTATTCGCCCGCCATTGAATGTACTGGTCTTCAAAATAAAGACCCATGGCAGTTAAACTTTTCCAATAGGAACCGGCATGATCTCGGCGGTCATATGCATCGAAAACTTCATTGGTATTCGGACACATTTCCATAAAATAAAAATGCGTGTCTCCTGCGATTTGTCCGCAAGTTGCAGAACAATCCAAAAAATACTGAACGTCTGGGGCTGGCATTTCTTATAACCTCATAAACTTGTAGAATTATAACTATATGCCGCCTTATCGCTCCTGCGCGGCGCACAGGCGGCTTCTCTCAGTCAAACGCAATAGTGCGTGCATTCTTCGGTTAAAGCCGCCTATGGCGTTCTTTGGCGGTTATAGCGCATGGATTATCCCCCTTGTAGGGCAGGAACTCCAATGGTTCTATTATTGATTACTTGATCAACTGTTTTGGCTACGCCGGTAGTTTCGACGCTTGCTCCATTATTACGATACATAGAAACATCGCCCGATTTGAACATGTTCTCAATATCCGCATCTCGTACTGTTACTTTTGCATCTTTTAACTGAGATATAGTTGTCATCTTTGACCGAATTGGTAAAAAATTACCAATAAGCGGCTTCATGATAAAGAAACGCACACCTTCTTGCATTTTCTTTTCAATGATTACTCGCATTTTTGCGTCATTTGCTGGCTCCCATGTGATTTCCAAATCACCGGATGCATTAAGAAGGATAAGGCCGCGCTCACTCATAACATATCTCCATTATTTTATGAAAATATGGCAGATTTTTTTATAATATGCAAGCGGAATTATTGGTTTTCTTTATTGGAAAAATTATTATTTTCAGTTGTATTTTTCTTTATTTCTTCAATTTCTGCGGTTATTTTTCGAACACTGTCAGCATCCTTGAACAATGATACTAATCCAAAATGTAGAGGAGAAGGCCATTGCCCCCATTCACACCATTTATATCCTTGGCTTTCCCAATCCAAACGTGGTGTAAATTCGTTATCTATTATGGTCAAAAAATTGTAATAATGGAAATTTCCAGATTTAAATACATACAATTGCTTAATATCGAAAGGACCAGAATGTCCTGTTTCTTCGGTTGCTTCTCTTGTTACAGCGTCATATGGATTCTCACCAGGATCAATTGCTCCGCCCCAATTTCCCCAAGTGCCTGGTTGTTCAACCTGAGATGACCGATGGCATAAAAGTATACGACCAGTATCTCTGGCTAAAAATATACAACCGGCCCCAGCCGATCCCCAAAAACCGGTTTTTTCTAATTCTTCTGCATGAAGAGCATCGTGCTCTCCTTCAAATAATTCCCGTATAAACATTACGCTTTACCAATAAACTCGATTGCTTGTTTTTTAATTTCAGACTCCATATCGGATAAATCTTCGATTTCATTTCCGGAAGAATCTCTAACAGAAACTAATTTTAGTTTTGGGGAGGTTGGTGATCCGGAATATTCAATAGTGGCAGTTCCTATATCATTGTGCATTTTCCAAGGAAAATTATATGTACCAATGTCTGCATTAATTTCGGAATTATATGATTCATCTTCTTCTGGTTCATCCATAAGAACTTTGTATGTTTCTTCTAAATGGTCAGAATCAGTTCTAACTTTATTAATAAGGGAATAATATAATGCTTTGGCTTCGTTGCCGGTAATTCCCATTTCATGTCCGATTTTTTGCAAACCGTGACGAGATATTTCCATACCAGATTTGATCATATCATCGGTCATTTCGCCTTTGTTTAGAATATTATGTAAACGATCAAGCGTGATTGTATGTGATTCTTCTTCTGCTATAGGATTGTCAGAATATCTTGCAGGAACCGTTCTTGTATTAATTCTAGTATGCTTATTAAAATCCTTATATCCATCAAATGTTTGAATTTCTGAATCTTCTGCCAATGGATTATCAGAATATCTTGCAGGAACATCGATAGTATCAGTTTTTGCAAATTTATTAAAATCTTTGTGACCATCGAACGTTTGGGGAGTTATTGGATCATTCTTTTTCTTTTTAGATACACGCGAAACTGGAATCCATCCTTGCGTTCTATTTAATTGCCAAATTATACCAGTATCTTCGGTAACATATTTGGAATCATATTTTGCACGACCTTCTATCAACAAAATACCTAGATCATATGTGGTCGGAACTGATGGATATGTCATTTTGGTGCCTTCACTGTATTGGTATCAGTAGACAATATAGCATCCTTCATACGAATGCCGTTCTTACCATATAAACGCTTATATGTTTTTTTATGATCCGACATGCTTCCGGAATTGCTTGCACCAGTATCCATGGTTTCGTCCTTGGCCTTGCCAATAGTTGGGGCATCTTTAATATCTTTATTGTATGCGTTATCGTCATCAACGACATCTGATTTCGGTAAATCCATCCAACTAAACAATGAATTATGCGCATCAACCTTGTGGCTATCTTCATCTTCTTTTTGTACAGTACGAAGATAATTTAAAAACTTAGAGTTATACGAATTTCCGTACAACTCTTTATCCGTGGATTGGAACTCACCATAGCTAGGATCGGTAAGAACGCTGCGGGGTTCTAATCCTTTATCTCTGGCATCCGCATCAAGTTCGGCCATTGCATTTAAGCGATTGGTTTCAATCTCAGTAGGATCATTATAACCACGAACAACGATACTAGATTCCGTTGTGTGCAGCGCTGTTCTGATTTCATTTTGAAGAACATGGCTACTGGCGGGTAAACCAAGAGTAAGATCGCATATGAACACTTCAGCAGCAAAGACATTTGGGAAATCTAATGGATTCTTTTGCAGCATAGTTTTAATTGGACGGGTAATATCAATTGGTTGATATTTTAAAATCGCTGTTTCTAAACGGTCCATTGCCTCGTCATCTAACGGAATAACTGATTTCAGACGATAATTATACACACGCTCAGATTCTGCAATATATTGTTTCAAGTTCATAATATTTTACCTTTTACTACCGCTATCTTATATTTATACTTATAGTTAGTATTGACATTTTTTAATTATATGAGATTATATATTATATCATTAATAGGAGGCATTATGAAAGTTCAGGCATATTATCATAAGAAATCTGAATTACTCTTTTTGGAAAAAAATGAGTATAAGGCGCATCTGTGCACATATAATGCTCGAAAGAAAATTATGCATAATCGAGAAGTTCGTATCAGCAATATCAAGAAACTCATAGAACAGACGAAATTCAATTATGGTAGCGTTGAAAGCACATTTGATTTTATTTTTAAAAATTTTGCTGATATCGCAGAATATTTGATGTTTGAAAATGGAAAATATCTTGGAACTCGGTCTCAGCAAATATATTTGAGAAAGCAAATCAGAAATATAAAAGTATTATCGATTGAGTGCAATGGTTTTGAAAAACTAAGAATTATTAATTTCCGAAATGCACAACGATTGGGTTGGAGTGGAGATGTAAGAATAGTATTTGCGCATGAACTTCCTTATTCTCTATCTATTTCTTCTATGTTAAATGCAATAGGAATTGAAACGGGGTGTGGCGGAAGTGGTGATGGAATTAAATATTCATACGATGCTATATTTTATGAAGACGTGTGGCAGAACCTTGCCCTCATGGCCAAAATGCGAAATGGAAATGCTAAGAATGATGAATGTTTTGAATATGAAGACGAAGACTATTAGTCTTCGTCTTTAGCTTCTCGCATCAATTTTATCAATGCATTTCTATCATCGACTATGAATGCATCGGCATCAACGGCAACATCGCCCATTTCATGCTTTAAGCGTTTTTCTTCAAGATCGAGCTTTCTTTTTTCAAGCATTAACTTCATAGTTTTTAACTGAGAATCGCGCTTGGATGATTTTGCATCTAATGCTGTTTTATAAAGCATATTAGCTTTTTCGAAAATAGTCGCGGCGGATCGTTGGTCTACATTAAACCCAAGGTCCATCAACTCATCAGCATGCTTTAATGTTTTTTCATGAATTTCATCCATGGAAACATTATGGTCATGTGCGCCATCAAGAATTTCAAGATTATTTCCAGCGGTTTCGGCCATTTTAAGAACTGCTGCTAATTCTTGTTCATTTATATCTATATCGGTAATTATATTAACATCCGGCGTTGGTTCCGTAGTTTTAAGAATTTCTTCCATACTAGGCAAACCTAAAACGTTTTCGATCATTTTTGTCATGTCTTTATTTATCTTATTTTGGAATACCGAAAAGTTGGTGTTCGGTCATAACTCTAAAGAACCATCCGCGTCTTGCACAAAACTCAGCAGCCGCTTTCCACTTAGCCATATTTATTATTTGCTTTAATTTTGTTTCTTTAGATATTATTTCTTTTCTGCCATTCTTACGAATCGTGGGAACATATCGATAATCTTCTTTCGCAGGTTTAACTTCAATAATTTCACAATGTTGCTTGTTGTTTTTATCAATATAAACCACGAGAAAATCCGGAATATACATAGACCATCTTCCAGTCAATGGGTTTAAATATGGAATGGATAATGATTCTGACTGCCATGTTAATACATTTGGATGATTGTCAAAAACATTCATCAATGTAGTTTCCCAAGAAGACCGCGCTATAATAGGATATTTCCCACTATATTTTTCTGGATTTTTTGGAAAAAATTCAGATTTTATATATTTTGACATATATTATAATCCGCCATTTATACTGGCGTTAAATTCATCAATTTGTCTTTGAGTTAAAGGAGCGCTGCTAGATTTAACA
>Ga0209191_1001063_pt1 | contig 18791 bp, 13 predicted proteins | sample S_130626_EF_Meta_FD_187320 | JGI IMG/M metagenome (GOLD analysis project Ga0209191, IMG submission 187320) | Freshwater microbial communities from Lake Simoncouche, Canada to study carbon cycling - S_130626_EF_MetaG (SPAdes) (version 2) | ecosystem: Environmental > Aquatic > Freshwater > Lake ...
ATTTACTGAGTTTGTTGCATAAACATCACTTACATATAAATCATTCCAAAATAAACTGTTTCCTTTGTCAACATCTCCACTAAAACCTAAATTGTATGTATTATTTGCATATGGAACAATGTTATAAGTAGAAAATAAATAGGGTGTTGAACCTGCCTGTGGGCCGGTTAATCCATTAAATGTAAGCACGTTAGGACCAGTTGGACCAGTTGGACCAGTAAAACCGGTTGGTCCTGTGAAACCGGTGAATCCGGTTGGTCCTGTACGACCGGTTGGTCCTGTGAAACCGGTGAAACCTGTTGGACCCGTGAAACCGGTGAAACCTGTTGGACCCGTGAAACCTGTGAAACCTGTTGATCCTGTGAAACCTGTGAATCCGGTTGGTCCTGTACGACCGGTTGGTCCTGTGAAACCAGTGAAACCTGTTGGACCCGTGAAACCTGTGAAACCTGTTGGACCTGTGAAACCTGTGAATCCAGTTGGTCCTGTGAAACCTGTGAAACCAGTTGCTCCAGTGAAACCTGTGAAGCCTGTTGGTCCTGTGAAACCAGTAAAACCAGTGAAACCTGTTGGTCCAGTAAATCCTGTAAAACCAGTAAAACCTGTTGGTCCAGTAAATCCTGTGAAACCAGTTGGTCCAGTAAAACCAGTTGGTCCAGTAAATCCTGTAAAACCAGTAAAACCAGTTGGTCCAGTAAATCCTGTAAAACCAGTTGGTCCAGTAAATCCTGTAAAACCAGTTGCACCTGTTTCACCAGTGAAACCTGTTGGACCCGTGAAACCTGTGAAACCCGTGAAACCAGTAAAACCAGTTGGTCCAGTAAATCCTGTAAAACCAGTTGGTCCAGTAAATCCTGTAAAACCAGTAAAACCAGTTGGTCCAGTAGCACCAGTATTCGTTGCTTTACCATCTAAACCTTGAGGACCTGTTACACCCGTATAACCAGTTGTACCGGTGATACCATTGTACCCTTGAGGACCAGTAGCACCAGTATTAGTTGCTTTACCATCTAAACCTTGAGGACCTGTTTGTCCTGTTGGACCTGTTGATCCCGTACAACCCGTTGGTCCTGTAAAACCAGTAAATCCAGTAAAACCAGTTGGTCCTGTGAAACCAGTAAAACCAGTTGGTCCTGTAAAACCAGTGAAACCTGTTGGACCTGTTTGTCCTGTACGACCAGTTGGTCCCGTAAAACCAGTGAAACCTGTTGGACCTGTTGGTCCTGTACGACCAGTTGGTCCCGTGAAACCAGTGAAACCTTGAGGACCTGTTGGACCTGTTGGTCCTGTACGACCAGTTGGTCCCGTAAAACCAGTAAAACCAGTTGGTCCCGTGAAACCAGTGAAACCAGTTGATCCTGTGAAACCAGTGAAGCCTGTAGGACCTGTACATCCACCTATAATAGCTCCAATAACTATTAAATTACCATTTATTTCAACGTTATTTTTTATATTTAATTCACTTTCAATAACTATTCTAGAATTAGGCTCGCCAACTTGATTTGTAACAATTAAATTATCTGTTGTAGTTACATTATTTCTTATTATATTATTATTAGCAGCACGGTTAATACCACCAATTCTTCTAAAAGACATTTATATAAATAATATATATTTGATTTTGTTATATAAAACATACAACAAATTCAAAAAACAAACTTTTACAATTTTGAAAAAGAATTATTTTTTTATTATCAGTTGAATCAATATATATTGAGAAAAAAAATATAAGCAAATTAGATTATATTTTTTTTTAAAACAAAAATATTTAGATATTATAATGGGGTATAATATTGAAGTATCTTTTAATGCTTTGAAACAAAATATCACTGAAACACAAGAGCTTATTATCAGCATAGCACTAGAAAATGGGTGTAATTATTATTACAATGATTTTGAATTTGAAAATAATCTTTGTTATAACAGAAATCACTGTGTAATTACATTAAGTTTTCAAAGTCATGTTTATAACATAGATTACATTGTTAAATTTCTTAAAATAATTAAAAATATAAAAGGAATCTATGTTGAGTCTATTTATGATAATGATACAAACAATATTTTATTTGCCTCCAAATTTTATCTAACACAAATGATGGATAAACATATTGCTAAAATGTATAAGCTCAGTAAAAGGGAGAGAAGTTTGTCAGAAGATGACACACTTATAATAAATACAATGCAGAAACAAAATCACAAAGAGAATCCAAATGTCAATAAATTAAAATGTTCTTCTTGAGTGTCCGTTATGTCTGCGCATTCTAAGCGTTTTTCTAGATGATTGTATATGCGATGATGGATGTGATCTATGCTTATTCTTTCTATAAACTTTATAAGTTATATGCGATTTTGGTTTTTTATGTCTTCTATGCTTACGTGTTTTAGTGTCATTCATGATCAATGGAAATATTATTTCTTCACCATGTTCGGGACTTGATATATGTGTATAAATATTTTCAGCCGTCGCATTATCATTTTCAAAGCGCACCTTTTTTTTATGTTTTTCAAAAGAATCTTTTAACAAATTAAATTTATTGTTGTTATGGATAGTAGATTTAGGTAAGTCTTCTATTTCTATTATTTTGTATTCATTGGTTGGATGATTACTTAAAAAATCATTGTACAATCTTTCATCCAACATACTACTTTCACTGGGTATATTCAATAATTCCGCTAATTCATCATTGTTCATTTTCATATTCAAATGTCCTTTTGTTCCGTTTTCATCAATGTCTAAAGAAATATTGGCCTTTTCCCCATCATAATCAGCATCCCAATTAAGCTCATTAATATAATTTTTATTGTTATTATGAATAAGTGTTTTTGTAACTCCTTTAGTTTTAATAAATGTATTTAACATATGTTTATATAGAAAATATATATTATTTTTTTATAAATATATATTTAATGGATCTAACTTTTACAGAATTAGATACTTATTATGATGAATTAAATAATGCTACCAATACATTAGATGATACATTTTATAATGATAACAATGTTAACAATACTAACAATACTAATAACATAATAGTGTCAAAGAAACAACCATATAATCCTTTAAAAAATCAAACACAAAAATATAATTCAAGAAAAAAACAAATATCTTATGATGATATTTTGTCTTCTATGAATACTGTTGTAATTGATGGAAAATTGGAATTTATTAGTAATGATAAATTGCAAAATATTGTAGAAAAACGACCACAACAAAAAAGGGTGACATTTAGTGGTTTACAACCACAAGCACAACCACAACCACAAAATAATTACCAATCACAAATTAATAAAAGCAGTTATATTTATAATAAATTTTTTAAGGATTATAAGGAACCATACCAACCTCAAAATGAAGAACCACAAATACCTTTAACCAAAAAAGAATTAATTAAACAACTAATTATCAATAAAGTAAATGCAATCAATGAGAGAAATAGAATCGCAGAAATTAAATCTACAAAATTACTGTTTAATAACAATAACAACCGAAATATAATAATCAATTCTAGAAATATTCCAAATTTAAATGGTGCAAATGGAATGAACCATTTATTTAATTTCAAATAATTTATATATTTTCATTAAAATACTTAAATAAATAGACATATGAAATATATCCGGCTTTAGCTCAGTTGGCAGAGCGGTTGACTGTAGATGTAAAATATTGAAATCAATAGGTCACTGGTTCAAATCCAGTAAGCCGGATATAATTGAATATTAGATAATATGTATATATTTTTGTTTATATACATATTTTAACGTAGTTAACATATTTATACCTTTGTATCCACATTAATATCCATATCTGAAAAATCAGAGTCTGAATTTTTTCTGTTGTAATAACTTTGATTTTCAAATGCATCTTTATAATCTATAAAATTACCTTCTACTTCATTTTTATTATCGCGGTTCATGTTTTTTTCACTGTTACCAACATCAAATAAACTGATAATGGTTCTTAAACGTGATTTTTTTGGTATAGTATCCTTATGACAAACCATACCTTTCTCTATTTTATCGTAAATATTTTTGGATAAATTAATATTTTCATTTATAAGTTCATTTGTTATTTTGAAATTTTTAATACTTAAGTCATCTAAATTTTTCTTGATTTTCTTTAATTCTCTATATCTCTTTTCATTACTCTTTTCCTTTTCTTTGATTTTATCTAGTTGGGCTTTAATTTTAACATCCATATCGTCTTTCTTATAAGGATTCATAATACTAATTACAAACTCATTCAATTCTTTTGGGTCTTTTGTATTTAAAAATGTATCCATTAAAAATGTGCTTCCAAATAATCCAATAATATAGTTTCGTACCCAATATTTCTTCTTTATCTCGGCGTTTTCCATTTCTTTAATGAACATTTCATCAATAATAGAAAAGGCTGATTTTAATATCAATATTTCTTTTACATAATCATTTTTAACTTCATATAATGACCTTATTTTTTGTTGTAAACTTTTTATTTTACTATTGTCATCATCAAGTTTCATATTCATCATTTTTGCTGATAACACCGCTTTCAAATAATTTAAGTGGTTTTTGGTTTCTTTCAAATTATTGATTTTCCGTTTTTTATAGTCTTCTATTTTTTTAATTATTAAAAAAACATTTGTATTATAAATAATTGGATACATTGTTCTTATGATTTTAGGTATTACAAATTGGTTTGTTTCTTTGATTTCACCTATTTTCTTTTCAACATCTGATATTTTTTCACTGATTACTTGTTCTATGGATTGATTATTTTTTGCAATTGTATTTGGAAATAATAGTGATGTTCCTGATAAAAATTCAATAGATGTTTGTAATTTGTCATATTGATGTGATGATGTTTTATGTGCTTCCGATGCGGCATCCAATTTGAAATAATTGACTAAAGCAAGTAAAAATGCAATGACACCATTTACAGATGCAATAAAATAAGATCCCCAACTGAAATCTTTTATCAAGGCAGATAATACTGTTGCAGAGGTTGATAATACGATAGAAGGCATCATTAGTTTATTTAACTCTCCTTCACAGTATGCTTTTGATTCCATGTAAATCAATTTTTGTCCTTTCAAATAGCTAGCCAAAATATCCAAAGAACTTGAATATTTGTGGTTTTCTTCAAAATAAGTAGCCTTGATATCATCTTCAACTTCTTTAAATGTGTATTTATCAACGGTTAATTTAACTTCTTTTTGCTTTTTTTTTGGTAATGTTGGTTTTATAGTGTTTCCTGATGGGTCTGTTGGGTTTCCTGATGGGTCTGTTGGGTTTCCTGATGGGTCTGTTGGGTTTCCTGATGCATCTGTTTTTGTATTTTCGTCTACTTCATTAAGAAATACATGTTCATCTTCATTTTCATGTTCATTATACGATCCATGTAAAATCAATTCGTCCAATAGATCATAATTTTCATTTTGTTCTACATTTTGATGTTGATCATCGTCAAAACTATAAACTAATGCTGACGATGAAGCGCTGAATTGCAACTCTTTGATGTTTTTATTATTTGCTATTTTACTATAATCAGAATCAACACTATTTTTTTCTTCGTTATCTGATGACATTGTTTTAAAATAAATTATTATTATATTATTTTATTTTATTTTAGAAAATTAAAATAATATGTGGTAATAGTATATAATTATGACAACTACACGTAAAAATACGGGTCGCGGTTCCGCCACTCGTGGTTGGAAAACAGAAAAACCTGGTTTTCATCAAAGAACTGTTATGATGAAGAAGTGTGGAAAAAAGTGTTTTTTAGGGCCTAATAAATCCTTCCCAATATGCAAAAAAAATACTTGCAAGGTTAGTTCTAAAGGTGTTTATTCTGCATACATTAGAGCACGTCAATATAGGACAAAAAGTAGAAAATATATGAATATTTCTAAAAAAGCAAATAGAATGCTTATTAAAATGGGGGCTAAACGATAAATGAAAATTATAAAATATTATTACAATTAAATCTACTTTCATATTGTTTGGCATTTGATACATAAGGTGGATTATAAACAACATAATTTTGATAATTATTAATACCACATGTACTATTACCAAATAATTCACCACATGGATCAGTTGTATAGAGCGTAAAGTAAGGATTGGCTGCAAGATATGCGGTGTTTGCTTGTGTTAGCGGTATAATTGTAGTTGGTGATACACCACTACTATTACTTGCAATAACTTTTATACCATTTAAATCTAATTTAGTTAACAAATTAATACTTAAATTAGTTTTATTATAATTATATGAATTGCATTTATTGTATAAATAATTAGATTTTCTTAATAATATTAAGTCACTTTGTTTAACTACTTTATTTGCAGGTTTGCATAGGCTCACGTTACAATAAGTATTTTTAGCTTTTTTATTTAAAATGTAATCACCTGCATTTTGTACAGGTTTAATTACCCCAAAAGCTGCTCTACCTGGACTTGTTGGGAAGAATCTTGTTGGCAAAGTTAAAGCCATTTACTAATATAACCCTTTATTATTTCTTTGCCTTTTCTTTACCTTTTAAAAAAAGGTAAAACCAAAAATGTTGTTCAAATCTTTTTATTAATATTTTATAAAAATAGGTAAACCATTTTGCGCAACTTTTTTGAAAAGTTGCTTAGATGTCATATGCAATATTTAATAATATAGAAAAACTAAAATCCATATAATTCAAATCAACAATACGTCCAAATTCATCTAATAATTGTATCTGTAAATTTTGTATAGTTACCGGACCAAAATATTCTCTCTTTAAGACAACAACATTTAAATTATTTTGAAGTAAAAGACTGTAAAGTGATGTGTTTAGAGGAAAACGTCCTAAAATACTTTTATTTAATAAGGATGAATTAAATGCTGTATAAAAAAGACCATTGTTATTGTTGTTATTAAAATCCTCAACGACTAAATAAAAATATCTGGGTCCTGAAATATCTAAGATTGCTTCTGAAACATAATTCAAATTGCCAGTGTAAATACCATTTCTAAATCCCATAATCCATCCAAATTTTAACGTAAGTGGTGTCTTTCTATCATCGTTACCAAATCTATCCGCTTGAAAATTTAATTCAAGTTTATCTATAGCACCAACTGGTGTACTTGGATTTAATCCAACCATCATTTGTCCGGAACCACCAAAAGCTGTACCTATGTTTACAGCAAATACAACATATTTAAAATTACCGCCTAAATTGGTTAATTGAGTATTAATATTTAATGCAAGAGACGCTGTAGTGTAATTACCACTAGCTATTACTAATACTTCACTTTCATCGTTTACTGTTATTGTAAAATAATTATTTTGATATTGATTAGATATAACATAATATGATGTAGGCATCTCAATTGACGATAATTGCATAGATACAACATTTTCTATAACCATTGGTAATTGAATATTGTAGTTTGTAGCCGCCGAATTATAATAATTTTCCCTAAATCGTGAGTCAATTGTTACTGTTCTTGTTATTATTCGTTTTCTTAAAGGATTTAGTATACCTCTAACAAATGTTGCATCAGGCGGATGACCATCAGGAGTTCGTACTTGCACCATATGGTCGTCGTAACTAAGGAGTTCTGTTCTTGGTAATACTTCTCTTGTATGTAGTGGTTTATTATTTGTGAAAGCTTGTTTAGATACAATCGTCATTTCATTGTCATTACTATTATTATTGTTAATGTGGTCGCTTAGTATATTTTTAGCTTTAATTAAAAAAGAAATTATTTTTAATTTATTTTCTTCGTTTATATTTTTGTTTTTAATAATGTTATCTATTATTTTTGTTTCTTTCACATCAATCATATTTTTATCATATTTTTCAGGTAATTCAAACATATCCCTTAATTCATTTATATTATAATTATTAATTGTCAAATCAAAATTCATGTATAATATATATTAAGTATATATATATTTAAGCTAAATTTAAAGAATTTTCATATTTTATTATATAAAATGGATAACATTTTAAATAATAATTATTTTAGTAAATCGTTATTTCAGATACAAAATCAACAAGGACCTCAAGGTCCGCCTGGAGCCAACGGTGGTACAGGTATACCTGGCCCTGGTTCTAATTATACAATAGACTATTCCAATTTTGGTTTGACTGAATGGAAAAAAATAACTGCGCCAGCAGGTATAGACGGAACTTTTATTTTGATTGCAATGTCGTCAATCGGTAATCTTCAAATTGCAGTTTCTAACAAATCTAGTACGTCACCAATTAATTATAATAGTTATGTATCAAATAATTATGGATATAATGGTACATGGAATGTAACAAACTTACCAGTATCTGATTGGTGTGGTCTCGCGGTGTCAACAGATGGAACACTTGAAGTTGCAACTGATTCAATAATTGCAAATAGCGGAAGACACAGTATTCTTAGCTCTGTTAATGGTTTTAATAATAATAATTATTTAGAGATTCAAAATCCAGAAGGTTCTTCTGTAGTAAGTCCTGCAATATCAGCAAATGGCACATATATTGCTATAGCACAAGGAAATGGTATGTTTTTCTCTTTTACACAACCACGAGAATTTCTTTTAAATGAACAAATTTTTAATGAACCTACGTCATCATATCCTATAGCTATTGCAGTATCATTAGATATTATACTAACAGACGGACCTGGTAGTTATGTATCCACGAGAGGTAATTATCCACAATGTCAAACAGTACTTCCAAAAGTAGGAAAGTTTTTATATTATTCAATTAATGGTAGTGTAAATTGGATTAAAAGTGCGGACATACTTCCTAATAATTCACAATACTGGGCTTCTCTAGCAATGTCAGGAAGCGGTCAATATCAAACAGCAACATCTATGTCAGTAACCACTGGTAATATTTTTATATCAAATAATAGCGGTGTAAATTGGAATATAGTTTCAACACCGCAAGAAAATTGGAGTTGTGTTTCAGTATCGATTAGTGGTCAATATCAAGTAGCAGGAACAAAAAATGGTGGGTTGTATTTTTCTACCGATTATGGACAAACCTGGCAGATCTCGCCAACTGCACCTATTGGTAATTGGACTTCAGTTGCTGTATCATCTTCTGGACAATATATAAGTGGAATATCAAACTACAATATATACACAAGTAGCATATCTACGTTGGTAGGTTCAACAGGAGTACAAGGACCGCAAGGATCGCAAGGACCGCAAGGGGTTATTGGACCTCAAGGGAATCCAGGGACTGCAGTAAATACTGGAGCTACTGGGGCAAAAGGTCCTACTGGTCCACAAGGGGTAAGTGGGCCTCAAGGTAATCCAGGAATTGCAACTTTAACAGGTGCTACTGGTGCAAAAGGTCCTACTGGTCCACAAGGGGTAAGCGGTCCACAAGGTAATCCAGGAAGTGCAACTTTAACAGGTGCTACTGGTGCAAAAGGTCTTACTGGTCCACAGGGGGATAGCGGTCCACAAGGTAATCCAGGAAGTGCAACTTTAACAGGTGCTACTGGAGAAATTGGTTTTACTGGTCCACAAGGGGAAAGAGGTCCACAAGGGTTTAGAGGTGCACAAGGGTTTATTGGTCCACAAGGTGATACAGGGAGTATAGGAGAAACTGGACCTGTAGGTTTTACTGGTTTAAAAGGATCTACTGGTCCCACTGGAACTCAAGGACGCCCAGGAACTCCAGGTTTTTTTCCAGATGGTATAAATCCATCAGATTATATCTATTGGAGTGGTAGTAGTTGGGTAGTAGGAGATGCGAACGTTCGTATTGGTGCACTTGCTGGTGTAGATACTCAAGGCAATTACGCAGTTGCAATCGGTAATTATGCAGGTAATAATAATCAAGGTACTTATTCAGTTGCAATCGGTTATTATGCCGGTAAGGACAATCAACTAGATAGTGCAATTGCAATCGGTCAAATGGCTGGTACTACTTTTCAAGGAAATACTTCAATTGCAATAGGTAAAAGTGCAGGTTTCAATACACAAGGAAATGCTTCAATTGCAATTGGGAATAAAGCAGGTCAAGAGTTTCAACTGAGTAATTCAGTTGCAATCGGTAATTATGCAGCTACTAATGATCAAGGAGATAATAGCGTTGCAATCGGTGTTTTTGCTGGTAAAATTTCTCAACATGGTGGTGCAATTGCGATTGGTCAAAATGCAGGTAATAATAATCAAGGAACTACTTCAATTGCAATCGGTTATCAATCAGGAAATATTATGCAAGATAACTTTGCAATTGGAATTGGTAGAAATGCTGGTAATAATACTCAAGGACAATATACAGTTGCAATTGGTGATTTTGCAGGTCAATTATTACAAAGAAATTTTTCAATTGGAATTGGACGTGATGCAGGAAGATATTATCAAGGTGCATCTTCACTCGCAATAGGTCAACGTGCAGGAAGAATTTATCAAGGCGATTATTCAATTGCTATTGGTCGTAGTGCAGGTTTTACTGGTCAAGGAAGTTATGCAGTTGCAATTGGCGATAATGCAGGTAATAATACTCAAGGAGTTAATTCAGTTGCAATGGGTAATTATGCTGGTAATCTTTTTCAAGGAGTTAATGCTGTTGCGATCGGTATTAATGCTGGTAGAAGTATCCAAGGAACTAATGCTATTGCGATCGGTAATAGCGCTGGTGTAAGTAGTCAAGGATATAATGCGGTTGCATTTGGTACTTATTCAGGTAATCAAAATCAAGGAACTATGTCAATAGCGATTGGCAATAAAGCAGGTTACATAGATCAAGGACCTAACTCTGTCGCTATTGGATATTATGCTGGTGGATCAACAGGTCAAGCACCCTATAGTATTGTTTTAAATGCATCTTCTAGGAAAGACGTAAATGCAGGTACTACTGGGTTTTTTGTAAATCCAATTCGTTCTGGAACGGGTGATGTAACAGGTGGAAATTCAGGAGCTAATTATATACTAAGTTACAATACTACTACTAGTGAACTCACTTATTCCACCAGTGTAAATGCTTGGAACTTGTTTTTAACAGGAGCCGTCGCTGCAACAGGTGGTATCGGTAATGTAAATAATACAAATAACAATGTCTATTGTAATAATGTTTACGCATTAAGTGCTGTTTACGCTAATAATGTTGCATTAACAAGTGATTATCGTATTAAAGAAGATGTAAAATTACTAGATGATAAATTCCAAGTAGATTATTTAAAGCCTGTAACTTACGTGAATAAACAAACCAAGAAACAAGATATTGGTCTAATTGCTCATGAATTGCAAGAAATTTATCCAGAATTAGTGAGTGGAGTAAAAGATGGGGTTGATACACAAACCATCAACTATATTGGATTGATACCAATATTGATTAATGAAATTAAAAATATGAAAAAAGAAATCAAAACAAACAAAGAAGAAATTCACCTTTTAAAACAACTTTTAGAAAATCCACCTTTTCCAAAGGTGGAGCCAAATCCATAATTTTTGGTTTTACCTTTTTCTAAAAGGTAAAATAAAAATAATATAATATTTATAATTATATTATATTCTATGACTGATTTTAAAAAAACTATTTTGGTCACAGGCGGATCTGGGTTAGTTGGTAATGCAATTAAATACATAGCTGATAAGCATGAAAACGAATATAACGATTATAATTTTATTTTTATTTCTTCAAAACAATATGATTTAACTATTATGGAGAGAACAAAAGAAATGTTTGAAAAATATCGTCCAAATTATGTAATTCATTTGGCAGCATGTGTCGGCGGATTATTTAAAAATATGAATAACAAAGTAGAAATGTTAGAAAAGAATTTAATGATCAACTACAATGTTGTGAAATGTTCTCATGATTATAAAGTTGAAAAACTTATCGCATGCTTATCTACTTGTATTTTTCCAGATAATATTAAAACATATCCCATTAGTGAAGATATGCTACACGATGGACCGCCGCATTATTCTAATGATGCATATGCTTATGCAAAAAGAATGTTAGAAATTCATTGTCGTTCGTACAGAGAAAATTATGGAGACAATTTTACTTGCATTATTCCAACTAATATTTACGGACCTCATGATAATTTTGATTTAGAAAATGGGCATGTTTTACCTGCTTTAGTGCATAAGTGTTTTTTAGCAAAGCAAAATAATGAAAATTTTGTTATTCGCGGTTCAGGAAAACCACTGAGGCAATTCATTTTCTCTCGTGATTTAGCAAAAATAATCATGTTTATCTTTGAAAAAAAAATTAAAGAAAATATTATTATTTCTGTTCCTGAAGAAAACGAAATTAGTATAGGCGAAGTTGGCCAATTGATAGCAGAAAATTTTGATTACAAGGAAAGAGTAGCTTTTGATACTAATTATAGTGATGGTCAATATAAAAAAACAGTTGGGATACAAAAATTAAAAGAAATAGTGGGAGATAATTTTCATTTTACCAGCATAAAAGATGGAATTGAAATAACAGTTGATTGGTTTTTGAAAAATAAATAAAAAAAAGACCAATTACGATCCTTTTTATATTTTTTATATTTTTGTTTGTCTTCTTTTGAAAAAGGTAAAACCAAAATTTGTTTGTGAGTTTTTGCGCAACTTTTCCAAAAGTTGTTTGGCTCCACCTTTTCCAAAAGTTGTTTGGCTCCACCTTTTCAAAAGGTGGATATGAAATCACCACGTAATTCATAAAGATCATGAATTAGTTTGTAATTTAGCATTTCTAGTTGTCTCACATATTCCATATCTATTTCTTTTTTTTTTGTATATGAAATTAGACTGCTGCAATTAACATAATCAAAAACGTTATTATCATTGCAACCGAATTCTTCCAGTAATTCACGCTCAAATTGATCTTCAAGTTCTTGAGGTAAGTTAATTGCATTAACTTCATTTTTTTCTTCTTCAAACTCAAACACATTGGAGATACTATTATTATCATAAAGATCATTCAAATTGATTCTCTCTTTGCGCTCTCCAGGAGTGTGTTTTTTTCCTTTGTTTTCAAAACAAACCCAAAACCAAGGGTCATTGTAAACAATTCTTGCCTCTTTATTTAGATCTTTTACACGTTCTTGAAAATGAGTTACTGTAATATTGTCATTCCAAAAATCAAAATGTACGAATGCAGAATTATAGGTCTTCCCATTTTTTCCCATTTTTTCTACAAAATCAATATGTTTTACTTTACCTAGACCCTGGAATTCAATTGTTTCCATCATATATTCTTTGGTAACGTTGCCAAAGACGTGAGGAATGTAAAGACTCATAGTGTTGGATTGATTCATTTTTGAAATTGTAAAGATACTGGTAAATTGTTTTATTTACTTTTCATAAATAGTAAATAAAATATTTCATTTTTTTTTGATACATATATGTTTAATAATTTTACATTATTTTTTTATCATTTTTATCAGTTTCATCATTATGGAAATAATAATTTATCTATAGTGGTTCTAACACAAAATAAACGATGCATAATAATACCTGTTATAAACAATAATATTAAAATATAAATAAAACTATATTTTGGAATAAATAAATGAATGATAAATGCTGCTACAATTGTAAGTATAACATCCACGACTGCAACATTGAATATCCTATAAGAATGAGCTCCTTCACCAGCTTTACCAAATATATCTTTGTACTTACACAGCATTATAATATTATTTGATATTTTATTTTTACATCAAAAAAATGTAATCTCCAATTTTGATATCAAATAAATAAAATTGAAATACTTTTTATTTGATATAATAACAATCAACAATAAACTAACTGAAATTTATAACTATATCTTAAACTAAATCAACAATAATCAACAATAATCAACAATGACAACTAACATGTGCGAAACCGAATGCCCAATCTGCATGGAAATCATTGATTTATGTAAAAATTGTGCTACAACTGAATGCGGACACAAATTTCATTCAAATTGCTTGATGAAAAGTATTGCATTCAATGGATTTGGATGTCCATATTGTCGTTTTGAAATGGTTGAAGAAATTGTTGATAGTGAAGATGATGATGATGATGATGATGATGAAAATGATCACGAAAATGACGACGATGAGGCTGATGATGAGGCTGACGATGAGGCTGATGATGATGATGAAGATGATGATGATGATGATGATGATAATGGTGACAATCCAGATGAACCATTACCTTCTTTTGAATTAATTCAAAAAAAATTTATTGAAAAGGGAATTACATATGAAAGTTTGGTGAAGACGATTATGTTTAATTCATTGATTTATCACAGAAATGAAAATATTGACGATTACCAAAAATGCAATACATTTATGGAAGAATTATTCTTTGATATAGTTTCAAAATACAATCCTGAAGAAGAATCAGTTATCAAACAAGAAAACAAGGAGTTCAACTTCTACTTCTTACAAGACGAATATAGTCAAAGAAAATATCAAAGCGTCATGAAAACATCATTAGAAAAATTTCTTGATTTAGATGATGATAATATTTTCAATGATAGCTTCTTGTTGGATACCGCCACCACCGACTTTTTGAACAATAGGTTTATGGAAGTCGTCTAAATCCACCTTTGTGAAAGGTGGAGACAAAACCCGTAATTTTCGGTTTTACCTTTTTCTAAAAAAGGTAAATTTGCACCACTTTTTGAAAATTTGTATTTTATAAAAACTTGTAACTTAAATAAATAAAAAGTTGTTTTCAACTTTTTTAATGTAATCATTTTATATGAGAAAATACACTTTTAAAAAATCCACCTTTTCAAAAATGCAGTACAAAAAGTTTGGCTCCACCTTTCCCAAAGGTGGAAAAACAATTAAAAAATCCACCTTTTCAAAAATGCAGTACAAAAAGTTTGGCTCCACCTTTCCCAAAGGTGGAAAAACAATTAAAAAATCCACCTTTTCAAAAATGCAGTACAAAAAGTTTGGCTCCACCTTTTTGAAAGGTGGAAAAGGTGGAAATAAAATTGAAAACTTTTTTCATGATTCTAGTAAATCTAAATACAACGATAAAATTGCGAAAATGACTGGTGGTAATAATAATCTACGTTACAATGAACAATTTATTGAGCTAATGGAAAAATTGGCCAATATCATGTTAAAGCAAGGTGAGCCATTTAGAGCACGGGCTTATCAAAAAGCCCAAGAAACTCTTATGGCATATCCTGATGATATTACCGGCGTTGACCAATTAAAGGGTAAACCTGCCATTGGTTCAACTATTTTAGAAAAATTGAATGAATATGTAAATACTGGAACTTTAAAAATATTAGAGAGAGAAAAAAACAATCCTGTAAATATTCTAGGGGAAATTTATGGTGTTGGACCAAAAAAAGCAAAGGAACTGGTTGAAAAAGGAATTGTAAATATTGAACAACTTCGTGAGCGTCAAGATGAAGTTTTGAATGACATTCAAAAAGTTGGATTAAAATATTACGAAGATATTTTACAGCGTATTCCTCGTAGTGAAATTGAAGAATATAAAAAAATATTTGAAAAGGATTTTGACAAGGTTGCATCGGTGAATGCAAATAATGAGTCGCATATGGAGATTGTAGGTAGTTATCGTCGGGGTGCCCAAAGTTCGGGTGATATTGATGTTATTATCACTTCCAAATCACCAAAGATGTTTATTGATTTTATTGATGAATTGATAAAAGAAAATATTATATTACATGTTCTTTCAAGAGGGTCAACAAAGTGTTTGGTTGTTGCAAGAATCCCTTCATCTAATGTGGCACGTCGCGTAGATTTCTTGTACACAAGTCCAGAAGAATTTCCGTTTTCAATATTGTATTTTACTGGTTCAAAAATATTTAATACTGTTATGCGTCACGAAGCACTACAAAAAGGTTTAACTATGAATGAACATGGTTTGTATAAAATGGAGGGCAAGAAAAAGGGTGAAAAGGTAGATGCTGTGTTTAAAGATGAGAAAGACATATTTGGTTATTTGGGCTTAGTCTACAAAACTCCGGTGGAAAGAGTGGATGGACGAGCTGTTGTAGTCGTTGATGCTGCTGCTGCTGATATTGCTGCTAATACTGCTGCTGATGCTATTACATTGAGTGTTCCTATTACAAATAGTTCTACTTCAAAAACAGTCAAGAAAAAGGTAAATGTTACTGGTACAAAAATTAAAGCTCGCACTTCTAAAAAACTTCAAAAGGATGACGATGTAAAAAATGTAAAAATTGTTGATGAAGAAATGGATAGTAACACAAGTAGTATTGGCGTTGACAAGGATAGTAATACGTTTATTCTTTTGAATGATTTTAAGAAAAATGGCATAAGTGTTTTATCTAATTTGACAGAACAAACATTAACAGAAATGGTCATGATGGCCAATGAAGTTTATAGAAATAAAAATCCTATTATTAGTGATAATCAATTTGATATTTTGGAAGATTTTATTAGAAATAAATTTCCTGATAATAAAGTAATCAAATTAATTGGCGCACCCATTCCTGTTGGTAAAAATAAAGCTACGCTACCTTATGAAATGTGGTCAATGGACAAAATAAAACCTGATACAAAGGCTCTTGAAAATTGGAAGGTCAAATTTCCTGGACCTTATGTGCTATCTTGTAAATTAGATGGTGTAAGTGGATTATATACAACTGAAGGCGAAGAGCCTAAATTGTATACACGTGGTGACGGTAAAGTAGGACAAGACATTAGTCATTTTATTCCATATTTACGTTTGCCTTCTAAAAAAAAGGGTGAGAAGGGCTTTGTAATTCGTGGTGAATTTATTATTCCTAAGATGATTTTTGAAAATAAATATAAAAAAGATTTTGCGAATCCAAGAAATTTGGTTTCAGGTATTGTCAATCAAAAAACAATAGATGAAAAAAGTAAAGATGTACATTTTGTTGCATATGAAGTGATTGTTCCTACTATGAAACCGAGTGATCAATTTGAATATTTGAAATCATTGGATATTGAAATTGTTTTGTTTGACAAGGTGGGTGGCATTGAATTAACAAATGAATTATTATCAAATACGTTAGTTGATTGGCGAAAGAATTATGTATATGAAATTGATGGTGTCATCGTTGTTGACGATAAAATATATCCTAGAAGGTCTGGTAATCCTGAACAAGCATTTGCTTTTAAAATGGTTTTATCCGACCAAGTCGCAGAATCTAAAGTTGTAGATGTTATATGGTCGCCAAGTAAAGATGGTTATTTAAAACCACGTATTCAAATTGAACCAGTTATTTTGGGAGGTGTACGTATTGAATACGCGACAGGCTTCAATGGTGCTTTTATAAAAGATAATAATATTGGTATTGGAGCTGTAGTTGAAATTATTCGTAGCGGTGATGTTATTCCTTACATTAGAAAAGTTGTTGTTGGTGCAGAAGAAGCCAAAATGCCTTCTGTTCCTTACAAATGGAATAATACTCATGTTGACATTATGTTAGAGGATTTGTTATCAGATGAAACAGTAAAAGAAAAAAATATTACAGGATTTTTCAGAGGAATTGGTGTAGAAGGTTTAAGCAGTGGAAACATTACAAGAATTATTAAAGCTGGTTATGATTCAGTTCCAAAAATACTTACTATGAGTATAGATCAATTGAAGAATGTGGAAGGTTTTCAATTGAAAACGGCAACCAAAATTCATGATGGTATCAAAGAAAAAATAGCTGCTGCTTCTTTGGTTACATTAATGTCAGCCACTAATATTTTCAGTAGAGGTTTCAGTGAAAAGAAAATAGAATTAATTATGGATGCTTATCCTGATGTGTTTGCTTCTAATATAGCTGATACTGAAAAGATAAAGAAGATTGCTGAGATAAAAGGTATGGCTACGAAGACTGCAATGGCTTTTGTAGCGAAAATTGATGATTTTGAAGATTTCCTTATGGAGACTGATATGTATTACAAATTATTTGAGTTTCAGGACGCACATAAGAATAAGGGGGTGATAATGGCGAGTGTTAATAAGGAGCATCCATTGTATGGAAAAACAATTGTCATGACTGGTTTTCGTAATAAAGAATTAGAAGAAAAATTGAATAGCATTGGTGCTAAGATTGGAACAAGTGTAAGTAAAAATACATATTTAGTTATAGCAAAAGATAAAGATGATGAGACTGGTAAAGTATTAGAAGCAAAAAAATTGGGTGTAAATGTTGTATCACTTGCCGAATTCCTTCCACTTTTCAAAAAAGTGGAGCAAAACAATTAAGATAAAATTTTGGCTCAACCTTTCTTAAAGGTTCATTTGGCTCAACCTTTCTTAAAGGTTGATTTGGCTCAACCTTTTGAAAAGGTTGATTTGGCCTACACCTTTTCTAAAGGTGTAAGGTTCCCTTTATAAATATTATTGTAAAATTTAACAAACGTTTTTTCTATTTTAAAATCAGGCTCCATCAATTTTGAAAACGTTTTATCATAAAGAATACTATGATTATCATTTTCATTTAATAATTGTGCATTCTTTTTACGCCATTCACTGAATGCTTTGGATATTTTGAATTGTACAATGTTTAAAAATCGTATGAAATTTTCTCTCGTTACAATTGACCAACTTGGATTTTGGGATTGATTGTTGTTTTGTTGGTTGTGATTATTTTTACTATAAACATAAATTGTATTTTTCTTTTCTTTGAAAGATGCGATAGGAATCATCTCACTTTGTCCATTGTTATCATAAATACTTCTAGAAAGTATTTGGTTTACTGTATCAACAAAGCTGTTATGAAATAAGAATTCAATATCGCTTTGTTCTACAGTTATGATTTCTGTAATATTTTCAAAAAGTAAGGTTGGACAATTCGTAGATCTTGTAATATTATTTAAATATTCAATAATATCAATCTTTTGTTTTTTTTTTGTGACA
>Ga0209191_1001066_pt1 | contig 18740 bp, 16 predicted proteins | sample S_130626_EF_Meta_FD_187320 | JGI IMG/M metagenome (GOLD analysis project Ga0209191, IMG submission 187320) | Freshwater microbial communities from Lake Simoncouche, Canada to study carbon cycling - S_130626_EF_MetaG (SPAdes) (version 2) | ecosystem: Environmental > Aquatic > Freshwater > Lake ...
CAAGACTTGCTCAATAAGAAAAAATCTTCCCAGGGTTCATGATGTTGTGTGGGTCGAGCGCGCGTTTGATGGTGCGCATCATGTCTACCGCACCTTCACCTGCCTCGTTCACCAAGAAGTCAATCTTGTGTAAACCAATACCGTGTTCACCGGTGCAAGTGCCCTCAAGGCTAAGCGCGCGTTGCACGAGTTGGTGGTTCAAGGTTTCAGCGGTTTCACGCTCCGCGGCGTTGTTGGGGTCGATCAAATAACCAAAGTGGAAATTGCCGTCCCCTACGTGGCCGACTAAAAAATAGGGGATGCCAGATGCGTCGGCTTCAGCGACTGAATCGAGCAAGCAATCTGCCAAACGGCTGATCGGCACACAGGTGTCTGTGCTGATCGCGCGACAACCAGGCTTGCTTTGAATACCAGCGAAATAAGCGTTGTGGCGCGCAGTCCAAAGGCGTGTGCGTTCTTCGGGTGTGGTGGCCCACTCGAAGGATTGACCGCCGTTGTCGTTGGCAATCTCTTGTACGGTTTCGGCTTGCTCTTTCACACCATTTGGAGAGCCGTGAAACTCCATCAACAGCATGGGGGACTCGGCGAGCTCAAGTTTGGAATGAGCGTTGACCATGCGCACAGCGTTGGTGTCGATCAACTCGACACGCGCAATAGGCACACCCATTTGGATCATGGTGATGGTGGTGCGCACAGCAGCTTCGATACTTGGGAATGAACACACAGCGGCCAATACCGCTTCAGGCAAAGGATACAAGCGCAATGTAATTTCGGTGATCACGCCTAGCGTGCCTTCGCTGCCCACCATCAACCGTGTGAGGTCGTAACCAGCGGACGATTTTTTAGCGCGTGTTCCCGTGCGAATGACTTGTCCACTCGATGTAACAACCTCTAAAGCCAACACGTTTTCACGCATGGTGCCGTAACGTACCGCGTTGGTTCCGCTTGCACGTGTGGCACTCATGCCACCAATCGTGGCGTCGGCGCCAGGGTCGATAGGGAAAAACAAACCTGTGCTTTTGATTTCTTCGTTCAGTTGTTTGCGTGTCACGCCTGCTTGCACTGTGACGGTCAAATCGTCAGCGTTGATAGACAACACTTTGTTCATGCGGCTCACGTCAATGCTGATGCCGCCTTGCACAGCAAGCAGATGGCCCTCCAGCGAAGAGCCGACACCAAAGGGAATCACAGGGACTTGGTACTGAGCAGCCAACGAAACAGCATCTGCTACATCTTGTGTGTTTTCGGCAAACACAACAGCCACGGGTGGAGGTACAGCGGTGAAGGCAGACTCATCGCGGCCATGCTGTTCGCGTACCACTTGGGCGGTAGAACAGTTGGCAGCGAAACGCGATTTCAAAGCCTCTACAAAAGCTGGAGGAATATCGCGTTGCGATATCACGGGAACCAAGTGGTCATGCGAGGTAGGGGCGTTCATGCGGTGTCTCCAAGTAAGCGAATCATTCTAATTAGATATACAGGTTTCAGCGCGCCACGGTGGTGACAGGCACAATAATGCCGGTCAGTGAAAAAGCGCACATAAACAAAGGAAAACCCTAATGAGTAACCGTCTCACACAAATTGCAACCCGCACTGGCGATGCTGGGACAACGGGGCTGGGCGACAACCAACGCGTCTCCAAAAACAGTTTGCGCGTGCACGCCATGGGCGATGTGGATGAGCTCAACTCCAATATTGGCGTTTTATTATGCGAAGAGATGCCGCCAGATGTAAGAGATGTGTTGGTCGAAATTCAGCACCAATTGTTTAATTTAGGCGGCGAGTTGTCCATCCCTGGCTTTGAACTACTGAAGGCCGAGGCTGTGTTGCAACTTGACGAAGCGCTTGAGCGCTATAACGCAGACTTGCCCCGCTTGAAAGAATTTATCTTGCCTGCGGGCAACCGTGGCGCTGCTTTGGCACATGTATGCCGAACCGTGGCACGTCGCGCCGAACGTGCAGTAGTAGCTTTGGGTAATGAGGAGGCGTTAAAAGACGCCCCTCGCCAATACCTCAATCGTTTGAGTGATCTGATGTTTGTGTTGGCCCGTGTGCTCAACCGTAAAGACGGTGGCGACGACGTGTATTGGAAAAGCGAACGGGTGAAGTCTGCCGAATGATTAAAAGCGCGTTTAGCGCATTCATCGTGGGGCAAGAATTGCCATGGTGATGCGTGACACGCAGGTCAACTCGCCCGCATCATTGTGCATATCGATTTGCCAGACTTGTGTGCTTTTACCAATATGAACGGGACGCGCTGTGCCTGTGACCCATCCCGAGGTAGCGCTTTTCAAATGGTTGGCATTGATATCCAAACCAACCGCGCGGTGATCGGATGGACACGAATAATGTGCCCCGCAAGAGCCTATGGTTTCAGCCAGCACCACACTCACGCCTCCATGTAAAAGTCCATAAGGTTGGCGGGTGCGCTCATCGACCGGAACCCGCGCACGGATAAAGTCATCGCCCACCTCTAGAAACTCCAGGCCTAAATGCTCCGTCGCAGTTTTGCTATGGCTGGCCGCAAGTATTGCGGGAGAGATGTCTTTTTTCCAAATGCGCATGGTGTTTTAGAAGTTAACGTTGTGGTGGCCTTTGAGCTGCAAAATTTTACGGGCTTCGTCAGGCGTTGCGACTTCTAATGAAAGCCCTTCAATAATTTTGCGAATACGCGTGACTTGGTCGGCATTGGACTCGGCCAATTTGCCAGGACCATCCCACAAAGAGTCTTCCAAACCAACCCGCACATTGCCACCCATGGCCGCAGATTGCGTAGCAATTGGAATTTGGTTGCGTCCGGCACCAAGCACGGACCACACATAGGCGTCGCCAAATAAGCGATCCGCTGTGCGCTTCATGTGCATCACATCATCAGGATGGGGGCCAATGCCACCCAAAATACCAAAGACAGATTGAATCAAGAACGGCGCTTTGATTAAGCCGCGGTCAATAAAATGCGCTGCGGTGTAGAGGTGCCCGATGTCATAGCACTCGATCTCGAACCGCGTTTCATTGTCACTACAAGATTGCAAGATATGCGCAATATCTTTGAAGGTGTTTTTAAATACACGATCGTCGCTATTGGCAAGATAAGGCACCTCCCAGTCATGCTTGAAGGTTTTGAAGCGTTTGAGCATGTCGTACAAACCAAAGTTCATCGAACCCATGTTTAGTGAGGCAACTTCTGGCTTGAAGTGGTGCGCGGGACGCAAGCGGTCGGCGATAGTCATCGTCGGTGCGCCACCTGTGGTGAGGTTGATCACCACATTGCTTTTTTCTTTGATCTCTTTCAAAAACGGCGTGAACAACTCGGGGTCTTGCGAGGGGCTGCCGTCTACTGGGTTGCGTGCATGCAAATGCACAATGGCCGCGCCTGCTTTGGCAGCACCTAATGCAGCGTCCGCAATTTCTTTCGCAGTCACTGGTAAATGCGGCGACATGCTGGGCGTGTGGATGGCGCCGGTGACAGCGCAGGTGATGATGACTTTGCGGGACATGGTGAAATCCTTAGGTAGGTATCGGATAAAGTGCACTGAATATGGTCGCGCGCACGCATTTCGCCTGTCACCAGGGCTACACATTATGGAAAACCTTAGTTCCCTGAGTAGGGACCTCATTCAACGTGGATAAGCTTTACCAATGAACAACAGAGACCAAACCCCCGCCTACACCCCCCAAATTCGTTTGTACCAAGACTGGTTGCGCGAAAAACGCGGCTTGCAATTTGACAGTTACGACGCGCTGTGGCGTTGGTCGACGACAGAGCTCAATGACTTTTGGCAAAGCATTTGGGACTACTTTGATATGCAGTCGCCTACACCCCACCAAGCAGCGCTCACGAAAAACGCAATGCCCGGTGGTGAGTGGTTTGTCGGTGCACAAAGCAATTACGCGGCACAGATGTTTCGACATGTAAAGCCTGCGCACCAAGCAGGCTTCAAAGCCATCATTAGCCAAAACGAATTAGGTGTTGTCAAAGAACTCAGTTGGCCAGAATTGAGACGACAAGTAGCCTCCCTTGCTCTGCATTTACAAGCGCAGGGCGTAAAACCAGGCGACAGAGTGGCCGCCTACTTACCCAATATTGCTGAAGCTGCCGTCGCGCTTTTGGCAACCGTCAGCGTGGGTGGAGTGTGGAGCATTTGCGCACCAGATATGGGCGCCAACGCAGTGCTCGATCGATTCACACAAATTGAACCCAAGGTGCTGATTGCCTGTGACGGTGTGCGGTACGGCGGTAAAGAGCACGACCGCATGCAAGTGGTCGCTGATATGCGTGCCGCATTACCAAGCGTGGAGCATCTCATTGTGTTGCCCAATCTCAATGCGGATGCAAGCTTGCCCAACAGCACGCCGTTCGCCCAGACGATTGCACGCAACGATGCCGCGGTAGAGGCATTCCATCCCATGTGGCTGCCCTTTGATCACCCGTTGTGGATCGTCTATTCCAGCGGCACGACAGGATTGCCAAAACCCATCGTCCACGGACATGGCGGCACACTCATCGTGGCCTTAGCGCTCAAAATTTTGCACAACGATATTGGTTGTAGTTATCACCCCAACAGCTGGGGCGAGCGCTTTCACTGGTATAGCTCAACAGGTTGGGTGATGTGGAACGCGCAAATCGGTGGCTTGCTCAATGGCACCACCTGCGTGATTTACGACGGCAATCCGGGTGGTACCAAAGACAAGCCTGATTGGTCAACGCTCTGGCGTTTTGCGGCAGACCACGGCGTCACATTTTTTGGTGCGGGCGCAGCATTTTTTGCCAACTGCCAAAAAGCTGGAGTTGACTTAAAAAGCATGCCACAACTAAAAAAGGTACGCGCACTTGGCACCACAGGATCTCCCTTGAGCGAAGACGCACAGCGCTGGGGCACTGAACAATTAAAGCAACTAGGTACCGATGTCTGGTGGTGCAATATTTCTGGCGGTACAGACTTTGCCGGCGCGTTCATTGGCGGTAACCGCGAATTGCCATTGCGAGTAGGCGAGATGCAGTGTCGCCTGCTAGGCTGTGCCGTAGAAGCTTGGAATGAGCAAGGGCAGCCTGTCATTGGAGAAGTAGGGGAGCTGGTGTGTGCGCAACCTCTGCCATCGATGCCCTTGTATTTTTGGAATGACAAAAACAACGCGCGCTATCTATCGAGCTATTTTGAGATGTATCCCGCAGGACACGGAAGAATACCCGGCGGAGGTGACGGCCCCGCAGACATGGGCGGCGTATGGCGCCATGGCGACTGGCTCAAAATTACACCGGAAGGCGGTTGCATTATTTATGGACGGAGTGACGCCACGATCAACCGACACGGTCTGCGCATGGGCACCAGTGAACTCTATAGCGCAGTAGAAGCGTTGCCCGAGGTACTCGACAGCATGGTGGTTGACTTAGAGTATTTGGGCCGCGAAAGCTACATGCCCTTGTTTGTGGTGTTGCGCGAAGGAGTTGCATTAGACGAAGCCATGAAAAGCAAACTCAATAACGCGATTAAAACCGCCTTGAGTCCACGTTTTGTACCGAACGATATTTTTCAAGTGGCTGAAATTCCGCGCACCTTGTCTGGAAAGAAGCAAGAGCTACCGATTAAAAAACTGCTACTCGGCCAACCGATTGAAAAAGTAGTGAACAAAGACGCAATGGCCAATCCTGCTAGTTTGGATTGGTTTGTCGAACTTGCAAAGCAAAGAGCACAGATACCATGACCTTTCCACCTCCCGCCCTTGAACATGTGTGTGATCTATCGGTCACGATCGATACTCCCGTGGAGGTCGGTCTCACTACCTTTGGGCTACGTCGCATGATCCCTATCACCGGCGGCACAGTGAAAGGTCCGTTGCTCAACGGGCAAATCGTTCCAGGTGGCGCAGACTATCAGTTGTTACTTGAGGACGGACGACACGCCCATTTGGATGCACGCTATGTATTGGAACTAGATGATGGTAGCCGTGTGTTTGTGAAAAACACGGCGCTTCGCGTTGCATCTGTAGAAGACTCCGCCAAGATCCGTAATGGCCAACCGGTAGACCCATCGCGGGTGTACTTTCGCTGTCAGCCGCAGATGGAGCCAACTGCTTCAAAGTGGATGTGGTTAGCCGAGCACCAGTTTGTAGGCGTGGGCATGCGCGCGCCAGACGGAGTATTTATCAGCTTTTATAAAGTTTGCTAACAGACCTAGATCCTGTTGGGCAGCCACAGCGCGATGATGGGAAACGCGATCAAGATCATTAAGCGCAAGATGTCCGTGATCACAAACGGAATGACACCTCTAAAGATGGTCATGAACGTCACGTCTTTGACCACACTCTTAATCACAAACACGTTCATTCCTACAGGCGGATGAATCAAACCAAGCTCTACCGTCATCACTATGATGATGCCGAACCAAATAGGATCAAACCCAAGCTGAACGATGACCGGAAAAATAATGGGAACGGTCAGGATGATCATGGCCATCGCATCCATCAAACAACCCAATACCAAATACATCAGCATGATGAGCGCTAATACGCCGTAACGGCCGATGCCTAGGCTAGTTAGAAACTCGGTGAGCTTTTGTGGCGTTTGCGTGATGGTTAAAAAATAACCAAACAGTAACGCGCCAATCAACACAGTAAATACCGCTGCTGCTGTTCTAGTAGCGGATAGCAAAGCCTCTCGAATACCAGCACGGTCTAACTTGCCTCGCAAAACACCAAGCAAGAACGCTCCGCTCGCGCCAACACCACCAGCTTCAGTAGGTGTGAAAAAACCACCGTACAAACCACCGATCACAAATAAGAACAAAACCAATGGAGCCCATACATCTTTTAGCCCAGCGACGCGCTCAGAAAAAGGTTTGGCCTCGCCTGCGGGCAACCATTCGGGTCTAAAAAACACAATCAGCATGATGGTGATGACATACATGCCCATGGCGAGAAGTCCCGGAACAATGCCTGCCATGAACAATTTGCCGATGTCTTGTTGGGTCAAGATAGCGTAGACCGCTAGAACGGTAGATGGAGGCAACATGGCGCCCAAAGTACCGCCAGCTGCAATTACCCCAGTTGCGAAAGACTGCGGATAGCCGTAGCGACGCATCTCTGGATAGGCAACTGCAGAAAAGGTGGCTGCGGTTGCCACCGATGATCCGCAAATCGCAGCAAAACCGCCACACGCCAAAACAGTGGCAACGCCTAAGCCGCCGCGTAAATGCCCAATAAACGAATTGGCTGCGCGAAACAATTCGCGACTTACACCAGACACCGACACAAACGCCCCCATCAACATGAACATGGGAATTACACCAAAGGTGTAGTCGGTCACTGTGCGCATGGACGTTTGACCTACCAACTTCAAAGCGGGCCCAGTGCCGGCGATGTAGCTATAGCCGACAACACCGACTAAGCCCATGGCCATGCCTACTGGCACGCGCAAAAGCATCAAGACAAATAAGACGACAAAGCCGATCACGGCTACCGCATTGGTACTGAGTTCCATGGCTAAACGCTTATTCGTTAGATTTGGTTTCTGGGTGGTCGATCAACGCGTCTGGTTGAAAAACCAAACGCCAAGTCCGAATAGCGATGAGTAATACCGCGCAAACATCGCCCATCCATGCCACCGCGAAAAATGGCCATGTTGGCAAATTCAAGTCGTAGGTCAAAACGTTATCGCGTTGCGTCATGCTGACTTTGTCAAACAACATGATCGTCTGAACAGTCACTACCAATAAAAGCACCAGCGTTGCAAAAATGTCGATCCAGCGTCGCATGCGTGGACTAGAGCTGCTCCACAACAAATCGACGGTAATGTGATTGCCACGATAGCTGGTAGCAGCAATACCCCAAAAAATCAAAATGCCTAAAAGCAAACGCCCAAAATCGTAACTGTCAGGTATTGATGTATCAAAAAACTTACGCAACACCACCGCAATAAAAATATTCGCCGCCACAATGCCGACAAATAAAGCGGCCATCCATTCAATGCTATCGATGATGCGATCGAATAGATTCTTCTTTTGCGAGGTGGTGTTGGCCGTCATGCAATCCTCACATGCCAGACTTGTACTTCGCTAACGACTGCTTGAAAGCTGTCATTACGGGCGCAGGGTCTTGGCCAGTTTTCTTGAGATCGGCAGCCCATTGGGTTTCTGTCGGCGCTACGGCTTGTTTCCAAGCATTGAGTTGATCGGGCGTGAGTTTGTAAACCTCACGACCAGTATCTGCGGCGAGCTTGACATGGCCTGAAATCTCAAAGTCAGCCCAAGCACTCGCTACCTTTTCGGCCCATTCACTGGTGCAATGGCTATCAACTGCTTTTTTCTGGCTGACCGACATCGCGTTGTATTTGTCGTTGTTCATCACCCATACAAATGGCGTGACGTACAAAGGCACATCCATGTGGTACTTCACAACCTTGTCGATACCAAACAATGTGAGTGAGCCCCATGGAAAGGTTATTGCATCTGCTACGCCGCGCTCCAACATATCGCGTGATTCGGGCGCGGAGGCTTGCACATTGGTGCCGCCAAGTAGCGTGACCATTTGACCGATCGTTGCTGAAGCAGGACGCACTTTCATACCCTTTATCTCGGTTGGCGAAACAATCTTTTTGCGTGAATGCAACGCACCAGGGTCATGTGCGAAAGCAAAGCAGAAATGGACGTCTTTCATTTCTTTGGCGGCATAGGCGCGGTACCAAGCGTCAATGGCAGCGGAACCAGCTTTGGCATTGCCCACCATGAATGGCAAGGATGCCGCAGCGAAAATTGGGAATCTACCTGGTTGGTAACCGGGGTTGACGTAAGACACATCAGAAATTCCATCGCGTGCCATGTCATAGTGGTCAAAGGCTTTACCAAGCTGCTCAGATGGAAAGAGCGTTGCGGTAATGGTTCCGCCGGAGGCGGCCTTCAGGCTCTCGCCCCACGCAATCAAAGCAGGGTTGAGCGCGTGTTGTGCGGGCACCCAGCTTCCCATTTTGAGATTGACGGGTTTATCTTGCGCCTGTGCACTGCCAAAAGACAAAGCAGAAAGAGTGGCAAAGGCGGCGATTGCCAAGGTACGTGTCAGATGTTGGGGCATGGGGTCCTCGCGTAGAGAAGGGTTGGGTAATGAAGGTTATGAGTTGTAACCTTTTTTGCTAATGAGAATCCTCAGGTGTTTCCCTGTATCTACTTCGCCTTGGATCTAGCCATCCAGCGAATTGGCTGGGCTTTCACTTCGCGAATAGGTGCGCCGTGGGCCCGAAGCGCTTGATCAAGCGCTATTCCGCCAGCGTCTCGCAGCGCAGCTTGGCGGGCGTCGTTGATAGCGCTGATGCGGTTTTGTAAATGATTTTGCGAATCACGGTATGTTTCCGCGGTGTGGGAAGAAGAATCAACGGACACATCATGAGGCGCAAGATGACGCAAGATGTGTAACAAATTGTCTCGTCCACGTTCGTTTGTCGTGCCATAGCCTTTGATGAGTTGCCCACACTGTGCAAGCGCCAACCCTAGATTGACATCTTCTTGCGCCCCAAGAACAACGCCTTTTAACCAGTCATCAATCATGGCCTGTTCATCAGCGTATCGATTTCCGAGCACGCGTAACCATTTGAACGAAGCCAAGACGCGCAGCATGATCATGCCAAAAACACTATGCGTGCCAATTTTGATAGGTAGCGCTAGCGGGCTCAAACCCCTAGCAGAGCGTTGGCGGTCCCAGCGCAAAAGTGGAAGCGCAAAAACCTTTGGTAACAAGGCCGCGAACTCTGGCACACCAGGCTTGAAGTGGTCGTAGACCTTGAGCACATCATCGGCTTTGGCTTTTACTTCCGTTCGCACGCGTTGCCAACGGCTGGCGCGGCTTTTCAAGTCGGCCACGCGAACGATGTCATCAAATGCCATCCACAAAGCTAACCAGCGGGCGGTTTCCCTCGTTACTATGCAAGCTCCATCATTTCCATTACGCTGTTCGCTGGCTAAAACGGCACGTAAACGTTGCACATAAAGAGATACATACCCGGCACCCTGGTAGTCCATCAAACGTGCAACACCAAGGCCGAGTATTTCGTGCATTGCCGGTGGAAAAGTTTCAGCAAGTTTAGAAGAAAGTGGGGATGACTTTGCGGACGGCAAACTGGAAACAGGATTGGTATCAGTCAAAACTACATCCACAAATTTCGTCTGCTTAGACTGCGCATGTATGGCATCCCAGGCCAAACTAAACCCGCGCAAACTGGCCTGTTGGCTAGCGGACTGATGCTCTTTTGCCGCTCCTTCATGGACAGCATATTCAAAGTCCTCTCGACGCAGGGGCAAGACGCTGCTGGCTGCAATACATCCCAACATGACTGCGCTGACAACCGTTCCAGCTTGGCGCGTCAGCGCCACCATGTCTAAGACATGGCTGGCATGGCTGTGTTGTTGAAGCAGTTGAAGCAGCGCGGCATTGTCCATACGACCATCACCCATTTGCATTTTTTCGTGCGTGGTCAATGCGCGGTTGCTCGCACTGATGAGCAATGTCCTGTTAGCAGAACAAAGGCCCAAAGAGATTTGTCTGGCGGTTTCTAGTAATTCAGAAGACACCATTAAATCAAGGCGACCCGGCAAAGGGTTCAAGCCAAACACCGGTCGGCGGCTGCCCAACTCGGAAACAGGCGTTGGAAAAATTTCTAAGTAATAAGTCGTCGCGCCTGTACGTTGCGCTACACCCGGAATCGAGGTCGCTTGTGCGGCAAAACCTCCATGGCGCGCTGCTTCGACCAACCAGTCTGCAAGAACGCCACCCCCCTCACCGCCTAAGGCACATAACAAAATAGAAATGGGTTGGGTCATATGTGTCTTAAGCCGGTTGCAACACACGCACCATGCGCGCACGAATGTGGGCAATCAAACGCTCCCATGGCGAAGCGTTTTGGACGACTTCAGCACGGTAAAACGAGGGGCACAGCGTGGCAGCATGTGCGTTTTCACCGCAAAGCCCACAGCCAACGCAGCCATCGATCACCGTAGCGACGGGGTCGACTTTCAAAGGGTCGGGGTTGTCTTTCAATGTGAGCGTTGGGCAACCAGATAAGCGTATGCAAGCATGGTCGCCGTTGCACACATCTTCATCCACGCCGTATTTCACGCGCTCTACCCGTTCACCACGCTTTAGCAAATTAGCAATCCATGGTTTGATGCGGCGCTGACGCTCTAGTTGGCATTCTCCTTCTGCAACGATGACCTTCAATCCTTGGAAGTCCGACTCAAAAGCTTCCACTAATGTCTCGCGCACCTTGGCAACTTCGTAAGTGTGGACGGTGCGTAACCACTGCACGCCTAAGCCTTCTAAAGTGCGCTCAATCGTCTGGTTGGTATGCGCCAAACTTTGCCATTTATCTGCGGCAGCAAGCTTCGCCGCGTCGTTTGGTGTGGAGATGATGTCTTGGGTACCCGTAGCAGAGGTGTAGCCGTTTTTAAAAATTAGCAATACCGCATCATCGCCATTGAACAAGGCGCTTTGCACACCCGTGAGTAAACCGTTGTGCCAAAAACCACCATCACCCATGATTGAGAGTACGCGTCGCTGCATCGACGGCGAGACACCAGCTCGGCTTGCCAAGCTCATGCCGTATCCCAAAATGGTGTGTCCTGTCGAAAATGGCTCGAAAGTTCCCAAAGCATGGCAACCGATATCGGCTGACACGTGCACCGCACCAATATCCTGCTGCGCCAATTGAATCGCAGAAAACACAGGACGTTCTGGGCAACCAATACAAAAGCTCGGGGGTCGGGCGGGCAATGCTTGGCCTTTGGCTTGAAGCGTTTTTTGCACCTCTTGTCGACGCGCCATATTGCCTTGTAACCATTCCTGTGTGTCAGCGGTATGCGTTGTTTCGGGCAAATAGCGCGTGACAAATTGCAAAAGACCTTGGGCCATGACCTCTGCCGTGTACTCGCCGCCTTGCGGCAGCCAATCTTTGCCGTGCAAGGGGGTTTGTATATCGCGACGGCGTAAAAGCAATGCGATTTCTTGTTCGATGTACTCGGGCTGACCCTCTTCCATCACCAGCACGCCGCGCTTGCCCACAACAAACTTCGCGATTTGTTCTGGTACTAAGGGAGCTGTGACATTGAGTACCAGCAAAGGAATAGACGTGTTGCCAAAGGCATCAGCCAGATCAAATTGTTGCAGTGCACGTATTAAGGTGTTGTAGAGGCCACCTTGCACGATGATGCCTAAATCAGTATGTACCCCTTCGAAATGCTCGTTGAGTTGGTGAGCCTCAATATAGGCGCGCGCTGCAGGGATGCGTTCTTCATATTTACGTTTTTCTTGGCCAAAGGTGACGGGTGGGTGCGCCAGGCGGCTGTAATCAAAGCTGGCGGGCTCTGCCATCACATGGTGAGCAGAAATAGTGGGCGCTTGGTTGTCTTTTGTGACAAAGCTGCCACGCACGTGGCAAGCGCGGATTCGCAATTCCATCAAAGCTGGCATGTTTGACGCCTCAGATAAACGGAACGCATGCTCTACCAAATCCACCATGCGCGATAAATCCGGCCGTGGATCAAAAAGCACCATGCCAGACTTGAGCGCGTAGGCATGGGTTCGCTCTTGGATCACCGAAGCGCCCTCACCGTAGTCTTCGCCAACCACCACCAAAACGCCACCTTTGACGCCAGGTGAAGAAAGATTGCTCAACGCATCTGCAGCCACATTGGTACCCACAATCGATTTCCAAGTCACTGCGCCCCGCAAGGGGTAGTGAATAGACGCTCCCAGCATCGCAGCAGCGGAAGCTTCGTTGGCACAAGCCTCGACGTGCACGCCTAACTCTTGCATATAGTCTTTGGCCTGCACCATCACGTCGAGTAAATGTGATACGGGCGCACCTTGGTAGCCGCCTACATAAGCGACCCCAGACTGCAACAAAGCTTTGGTGATGGCCAATATCCCTTCTCCATGAAAGGTTTCGCCAGCGCCCATGCGCAGCATTTCCACCTCTTTGCTGAATGAAACTTCCATAGTCTTGTCTCCGTTGGGGCGTGGCGAATCTAGTGCGATGCATTATTCATCATGCGCTGGTGGTTTTTATTGCTGCTGTCGCATGGGGGTATTGCGCTGGAGCACTATATGGGGAGACCCGATTACCATTGACAAAATTTTGTAAACAGGAGCTCCCGCATGGCACACGCCGCATTCAATTGGCAAGATCCTTTCTTGCTAGACCAACAACTCACCGATGATGAGCGCATGGTGCGCGAAGCCGCGCAAGCCTATTGCCAAGACAAACTCTTGCCACGTGTGACAGAGGCATTTCGTAACAGCCATACCGACGTAGCGATTTTTCGTGAAATGGGTGAGTTGGGTTTACTCGGTCCCACTATTCCTTCTGAATACGGCGGTCCAGGTTTGAATTACGTCGCCTATGGTTTGATTGCGCGTGAAGTTGAGCGTGTCGATTCAGGCTATCGCTCCATGATGAGCGTGCAGTCGTCTTTGGTGATGGTGCCTATTTTTGAATTTGGCACCGAAGGGCAACGCCAAAAATATTTGCCAAAACTCGCAACAGGCGAATGGATAGGTTGCTTTGGCTTGACCGAACCCGACCACGGATCCGACCCTGCCAGCATGGCCACGCGCGCGCAAAAGGTCAAAGGCGGCTACCAACTCACGGGTAGCAAGATGTGGATTTCCAACAGCCCGATCGCCGATGTGTTTGTCGTGTGGGCCAAAGAAGTGACTGAAAACGGAACCGTCGGCCCAATACGCGGATTCATCTTAGAAAAAGGCATGAAAGGCTTGAGCGCTCCTGCGATCCATAGCAAGGTAGGTTTGCGCGCATCGATCACAGGTGAGATCGTGATGGACTCAGTGTTTATTCCAGAAGAAAACGCTTTCCCCGAAGTGCAAGGGTTGAAAGGCCCGTTCACCTGTTTAAACAGCGCACGCTACGGTATTGCATGGGGTGCTTTGGGTGCGGCGGAAGATTGTTGGTTCCGCTCACGCCAATACACCTTAGACCGTAAACAGTTTGGCCGCCCCTTGGCTGCAAATCAATTGATTCAGAAAAAATTGGCTGATATGCAAACCGAAATCGCATTAGGTTTGCAGGGTTGTTTGCGCTTGGGTCGCATGAAAGACGAAGGCACCGCGAGCGTAGAAATCACGTCGATCTTGAAGCGCAACTCGTGCGGTAAAGCCTTAGACATCGCCCGCATGGCGCGCGACATGATGGGCGGCAACGGCATCAGCGACGAGTTTGGTGTAGCGCGCCATTTGGTCAACCTGGAAGTGGTCAACACATACGAAGGCACACACGATATCCATGCGCTCATCTTGGGTCGTGCGCAAACGGGTATTGCAGCATTTGCTAATTAATGGCAGTTGACGGTTATTTGTCAACACGCAAAAAAAATAACGGAGACAAATATGGACAAAAAATCACCCAACGCAAACCGTCGACAAACCTTACATGGACTCGCCGCAGCAATGGCGAGTTTCACGGCGCCTGCGCTGATCAGCGCCAATGCATTGGCACAAGATAAATTTCCCAACAAGCCCATCACCCTGATCGTGCCCTGGACGCCAGCAGGACCCAGCGATGCGGTGTTACGTGCTTTCGCAGAAAGCGCAAGCCGCATCTTGGGTGTGTCGGTGGTATGTGAAAACAAGCCAGGCGCTGGCGGCATCTTAGGCGCATCGGCCATGATGAGTGCTAAGCCTGATGGTTACACCATCACGCAATTGCCATTAGGTGTGTATCGAATTCCGCACATGCAAAAAACTAACTTTGACCCTGTCAAAGACTTAACGCATATTGCATGTTTGACGGGCTATACCTTTTGCATTGCATCGACTTTAGATGCTCCGTTCAAAACGCTCAAAGAAATGGTCGCCTACGCCAAGGCCAACCCAGGCAAATTGGAATACGGCCATACCGGAACTGGCACAACGCCGCACTTGGCTATTGAAGACTTCAGTCAAAAAGCCGGCATTGAACTCAACCCCATTCCGTTTAAAGGCGCTGCAGAAATTTTGCAAGCGATATTTGGCGGACACATTCGTATGGCGAGTAGCACATCAGAGATCATTCCTTTGGTGAAAGAAGGCAAGTTGCGTTTGCTCTCGACCTTGGGAAGCAAACGTACCAAAGCATTTCCAGATGTGCCCACCGTGAAAGAAAGTGGTTGGGACACCATCTCTGAATCACCATTCGGTATTGGCGGCCCCAAGGGCATGGACCCCGCCATCGTGCGCGTGTTGCAAGACGCTTTCAAGAAAACTCTGGACGACCCCAAAGTGATAGCCACGCTAGACCAGTACTACCAGCCTACTATTTATATGGGTAGCGAGGACTACACCAAGTACGCCGTGCGCACATTTGAGTCAGAGCGGGCTACGGTTGAACGTTTGGGCTTAGCAAAGAAAACTTAACTCGGTTTTCGATTGACCAACACAATGCCCACTGCGACCCCCATCAATGCCGCAACCAAGCCTAGGGTGATGGTTTCTCCCAGCCACCATGCGCCAAATAGCAGCGCAAACACCGGTGTGAAAAAAACAAAGGCGCTGAGTTTGGTCGCTGGGTAGCGTCCTAGCAACCACATCCAAACCAAGTAGCTGGCAAAAGCGCCGACAACGGTTTGCAGCACGATAGAGCTTGTGGCAAAAATACTCCAGTGCACATCCCAAGACTCTCCAAGTTGCCAAGACACGATAGGCAACAGTGCGGCACTGACGGCCACTTGATAAAAGAGCAGCTTCTCTGGGCTTATTTTGATGAGTGAAGAACTACGAATCACCACCGTGGTCAACCCCCACAGCGCACCTGCAGCCAAAGCCAAAGCATCCCCAAGCCACCACATGGGCGATGCATCACCCACTTTGTTTTGATGGAGCCCATCTTGTAGTGCAAAGGCAACTGCTGCAAATGCGAGCAATAAACCCATCCACTGCATCAACGCCAATCGCTCTGTCTTCACAAATAGGGGCAGTAACAAAGCCACCCAAAAAGGCGCCGTGTACAAAAAGATAGTCAAGCGCGATGCACTGGTGTGTTGAAGCCCCAGATAAATACAAACAAACTCTGCACAAAATAAGAGTCCAGCTAGAAGGCCCGCCTTGAGCGTGCCATCATGACTCCAAAGTGCAACGCCACGAACACGACACCATATCCACAAAAGCGCTGAAGCACCCATAAACCGCAAACTTGCCTGCATAACAGGCGGCATCTCTGGCAACGTGGCTTTGACCAATACTTGCTGAAACCCCCAAAACACACAGCAGGCCAAGAGTAAAGCAATGGCTAAAAAATCGAGTTGTAATCTTCTTTCTGTCATGTATTGAACTTAACATGCTTTACCTCATCTACAGATGCATATGAAAAGAAGAGAATTCAATAGCTATTTGCAACGCAGCGCATTAAGTCTAGCCCTTTTGCCCTGGATGCAAGCGATTGCTGCGCCTGCTGAGCGTGACAGGCCTTGGCGTGTCAACCCCTTTGCCTTGGGGGTAGCCAGTGGCCGACCAAGACCAGACGCAGTCGTCTTGTGGACGCGCTTGCTAGTCGATGAACAAGATCGTGCAGTTGCAGGCAATGACGCTATTGATGTCACGGTCGAAGTGTTTGCTGACAGTGCTTTGAAACAACGCGTGCATCTGGCAAAAATTACCACAGACGCAAGCCGCGGCCACAGCGTGCATCTGTTGGTGCAGTCACTACAACCGAGCACAGACTATTGGTATCGCTTCCGTCAAGGCGATGCAACCAGCTCGGTAGGACATACGCGGACAACTCCTGCTTTGCAGGCAGATGTAGCCATGTTGCGCATCGCTTTGTCTTCATGCCAACACTACGAAGCAGGGTTGTTTGTAGCGCACCAAGAAATTGCCCAGCAAGATTTAGACTTCGTCTTGTTTGTAGGTGACTACATCTACGAGTCGAGCAACGCGCAGTACACCACGCGCAAACACATTACAGAAGAACCTAAAACCTTAGACCAATACCGCGCCCGCTACGCCCTCTACAAACAAGACCCGATGTTGCAAGCCTCACATGCTGCACACCCATGGGTGTTGATGTGGGACGACCACGAAGTCGTCAACGATTACGCCAACCAAGTAGATATGAAGAACACGCCGGTGCCAGAATTTTTGGCAAGACGTGCGGCTGGCTACCAAGCGTATTTCGAACACCAACCTGTTTTGTTGGGCCCAGACCCTAAAAGCCCACAACGTGCATCTATGCGCTTACACGACCAGTTTGCATGGGGTCGATTGGCCGATATCTGGACGCTAGACAACCGCCAGTTTCGAAGCCCACTCGCATGCCCAGACCCTGTGCGTGGCGGTGGGCGCATGGTCACCCAATGCGACGCATTGAGCGACCCCACGCGCAGCATGTTTGGTTTTGAGCAAGAGCGCTGGTTGGATAAGGGACTCAAAGCATCCAAGCGCACTTGGAAGCTTTTGGCACAAGGCACGCAAATGAGTTCAACCAGTATTCCAGGCCCAACAGGCCGTGCGTATTGGAACGAGGCCTGGGACGGTTACCCCGAAGCACGCAAACGTTTATTGCAGTCGCTTGCAGACAACCAAATTAAAAATGTGGTCTCGCTGGGCGGCGATGTGCATATGAACATTGCTGCCAATTTGCGCCCTGTTCCTAACGACCCTAACTCACCCTTGGTGGCCAGTGAGTTCGTCACTACATCTGTAACGTCGCGCGGAATGGGAGAAAAAGCATTGGGGATCGTGCGCGACAACAACTCTGATTTGATACATGCGCGTGGCGACGAGCGAGGTTATAGCTTGATCAGCGTGACACCCGCACACGTACGTTGTGATTTCAGAACCACGGCCATGCCAGCAGGTAGCGAAGCTAGCTTTAAAACACAAGCGAGCTTTGTTGTCGAGAAAGGCAACCCTGCAGTTAAGCCTGTTTAGATGTGCGGACCATCCATCATCTTGAGCAATTCTGAGAGTTCACCTTTTTCAATCATGTAGGTGCGGTCGCATACCGAATGGGCAAAATCCAAGTTTTGTTCTGATAGCAATACGCTGACACCTTGACGTTTGAGCGTGACCACCATGTCGGACATTCGGCTGACGATGGCGGGGGCAATGCCCTCAGACGGTTCGTCCAGCATCACTAACAGCGGATTGCCCATCAAAGTGCGTGCCACGCTGAGCATTTGCTGTTCCCCCCCGCTCATGTGGCTGGCTTGGCGGTTTTGCATATCGGCCAAATTCGGAAATAGATCGAATAATTTTTCGAGCGTCCAGTCTGACAGCACGCGTTGGCGATGGTCATAACGCGCATTTTGTTTGGCTAGTGTGAGGTTCTCTAACACCGTGAGGTCGGTAAAGATACGTCGGTCTTCAGGCACATAGCCAAGCCCCAAGCGTGCAACTTCAAACGCCTGCATATGGGTAAGGTCTTGCCCATCAAAGTGAAGCTCCCCTTCGCGCCGCGGCATCAGTCCCATGATGGCTTTGAGCGTGCTGGACTTGCCGGCACCATTACGACCCAGCAGCGCAACCACTTCGCCACGGCCCACATGCAAAGACACGTCAAACAAGATTTGTGCAGCACCATGCCAGGCGTTCAAATGGGAAACTTCTAGAAAGGGCTTCATACGGTCTCCCCTTCTACTGTTTTGCCACGCCCCAAATACACAGACTGTGCGAGTGGATTGTTTTGAACCTCTTGTGGTGTACCTTCGACCAAGATACGGCCTTGCGCCATCACCAAAATGCGCGTCGCAAAAGAAAACACCATGTCCATG
>Ga0209191_1001068_pt1 | contig 18704 bp, 22 predicted proteins | sample S_130626_EF_Meta_FD_187320 | JGI IMG/M metagenome (GOLD analysis project Ga0209191, IMG submission 187320) | Freshwater microbial communities from Lake Simoncouche, Canada to study carbon cycling - S_130626_EF_MetaG (SPAdes) (version 2) | ecosystem: Environmental > Aquatic > Freshwater > Lake ...
AAATAGGTGAATACATTGATGCTGATAGTTTTGATTTCAGTTGGCATCCATATGCAGAAGATGAACCGTACATATATGTATTTGGAACTCAATGGCAAAAGACAGGTGGACCTAAATATATAACACCCGGTACACATGCAAATAGTCCTATAAAATATATTGACACTCGCATTATTAAAGCAAAAAGATTGCCAAATAAAAAAGCATTTAATGTACTAGATAATAATATTATTATCGACTTTGATTATTCATGGCATCCAGATGATACGGATCAATCTTACATATATGTATTTGGCAATAATCAATATCCAGCAGAAATAATGCCAACAATTGAATATATAGTTGCAGGAGCAACACAGGTAAAATACGTTAATGATATAGTTGCTATATTAGGAAAAAATAAAACAAATTGGACTATACCTTTTAATATTGATGACACTGAGTTTGATTATAGTTGGGTACCTAACCCCAAAGATCCTGAATATATATATGAATTTGGCACACAATGGCAAAAGACAGGTGGGCCTAAATATATTGTTTCAGGAGCCACCGAAGTAAAATATCTGGATACACAAAAAGTTAAAATATTGCCATCAAAAAGTAATTGGACTATCCCGGATCAAATAGATATATCTAATTTTGATTTTAGTTGGCACCCAGACGATACAAGTCCGCCGTATATTTATAGATTTGCTACTCAGTGGGCAATGAGTGGTGGACCTGTTTACACTGTACCTGAAGCTACAGAAAAAAAGTACATTGACATGCCTAAGGCTAGAGCATTGCCAAACAAGGATAATTGGCTAATACCTGATAGTATTGATGTTGATAGTTTTGATTTTAGTTGGCATCCATATGCTGAGGATGAACCATACATATATGTATTTGGTACACAACATCAAAAGACAGGTGGTCCAAGATATATAACGCCGGGGACACATAAAAATAGTTCTGTAAAATATATTGACACACGTATCATTAAAGCAAAAAGATTACCTGATGTAAAGAAATTTAAAGCATTTGATAACATTATAATTAACTATTTTGATTATTCTTGGCATCCTGATGATACCGAAGAACCTTACATCTATGTGTTTGGTAATAATCAATATCCGGCAGAAATAATGCCAACCATTGAATATATGGTTGAAGATGCATATCAAAATAAATTCATGAATAACATCGTTGCTAAATTGGGTGAGAACAAAATCAATTGGATAATACCGGATAATATTGATGTAAGTGAATTTGATTTTAGCTGGGTTCCTAATCCCAAAGACCCGGCTTATATTTATGAATTTGGTACTCAATGGCAAAAGACCGGTGGACCTAAATACATTGTATCAGGTGCCACAGAAGTAAAGTACATTGATACTCAACGGGCAAAAGCATTGCCCACTACTGCAAACTGGAGAAAATTAGATAATTTAGTCATTGAAGATTTTGATTACTCATGGCATCCTGATATAACTGACCAACCATATATTTATGTGTTTGGTAATAACTTGCATCCTGCAGAAATTATGCCTACTATTGAGTATGTGCTTCCCGGGACCGATCAAATTAAATATGTAAATGATATATCTGCTAAGTTGGGTAAAGATATGAGTAACTGGACTGTGCCAAATAACATAGATAAAAATGTTTTTGATTTCACGTGGAAACCAAATCCCAAAGACCCGCCGTTCATATATCAATTTGGCACACAATGGCAAAAGACAGGTGGACCTCAATATATTACACCGGGTACACATAAAAATAGCCCTGTAAAATATATTGATAATATCAAAGCAAAAAGATTGCCTAATAGGCAAGATTGGATTATACCGGACGATATTGATATCAATAGTTTTGATTTTAGTTGGCACATTGACGACACTGAATCCGGTTTTTATATACACCAATTTGGTACTCAGTGGCAAAAGACAGGTGGACCTCAACATGTTCCTAAAGAAATACCTAGACTAGCTTCGGGTAAACCCATAGGACAAATAAAATATGTTGATGTTATTAAAGCTAAAAAATTAGCTAATATGACATATTGGCTAAATCCTAATAATTCAGATGTTAAAACATTTGATTTTAGTTGGCACCCAGACGATACTTCCCCTCCGACCACATATCAATTTGGTACGTTAGTGGATAGAGAAGATGGTCCAAAATATACTCACCCCGACACATTAGATGACGTTGTGGTATTCATGGAACGAATTGAAAAAACTACAGAAAATGATATTCAAAACATAGTAGTTCCTAGATATGAAATTGAAACTACTTTATCTGACTTAGTTAAACAGCATCCTAATGAAATCTTTTGGGCAATGCACAAAAATATTGACTATGAAACTTTCAACTTTGATTGGAGACCCGAAATAGTTAACATTCAATGGGAAAATGAATATGTATATGTGTTTGGTTCACCTGATAGTGAGATTACACAAACATACTTTGTTAATGCTAACATGTATCTTAAAGGTAATACAGACTTCAAATTTATTCAAACCGAGGTACTTACTGAAAAATACTTGTCTACCCTATTCAAAAAATCTGATATGTTCTTTGTAGATAGAAGTAATAGTGAATCACACGCAAGATTTGAAAAATTGAAACAAAAATTCCCTACTATACAAAAGACACGTTATCTAAACAGTTGGGTAGACACAATCAATCGTTGTATTAATCGTAGTACGACTGAGTTATCTTGGATACTTAACAGTGAATTAGATTATACTGATTTTGATTTTGAATATTATCCTAATCCTTGGCAAATGAAAATGGTTCAAGTGTTTGGAACTCAATGGAGTCATTGGGGAACTACTTTCATGGTTAATCGTGAAACATTTGCACAAGATACAAAACATATTAAAATCATTGAACATCTTTCTAACTTAAATTTTGTTAAAGATAGAAAAGCAAAAGCAACTAATGTATTGTACGATATCATTTATATTGACCATGGCAATGTAGACACCTCTACCCTACAAGGAAATACTGTAATCAAATATCAAAACAGTTACATTACTACATTTCAAAAATTGTTAGATATATTACCTGTTAAGAAAGAACATTATATTTGGGTGGCTAGTACAGTTTGTGATTACAAAGATTTTGATTTTACGTACATATGTGATCCTTTTGCCAAAGATCAATTGCATGTGTTTCCTAGTGATAGACAGAAGTTTGGAGATACATTTTTAATTGACGTTAACAAATTACGTACTTTGATTGAGGACATGAATGTATTAGAAGATTACGTAAAGATTAACTACAATCAAAGTCAACGTGCTAAACGATTACCCCCGCCAGTTATTGTAACTGAAGGAGATACGCATGGGTCTAATATTAATGCAGAATTTGATTTCCCATATGCAGTGTTTACTACAAATGATAACAAAGATATTAATATAGTTGACAGTGAACCAATTAGTTTGTGGACACCTGAATCTAAAAATATCCAAATTACTAGCACAGGCGGAACACGTATCGTTGTACCAAAAGAAGCTAAAGACTACGTTAAGCGTGAGTTATATGATTATCCATACATTACTACTAACAGTAGATTAGCAAAGTCTAGTCCAATGGACATTGTATTCTTGAGCAACGGTGAGACTGGGGCAGAAGAAAATTATGAACACTTATTAAAAGTAGCACATGGTTTACCTAATCGTGTTACTAGAGTAGATGGAGTAAATGGTCGTGTAGCAGCTTATCATGCAGCAGCAGAAGCAAGCAATACACCGTGGATGTTTACTGTTTTTGCTAAATTAAAAGTAAGTAATAAGTTTGATTGGAACTGGCAACCAGATAGATTACAACTACCTAAACACTATGTATTTTATGCAACAAATCCAGTTAATGGTTTAAAATATGGTAGTATGGCAATGATTGCATATAACAAAAAATTAACTCTTGCTAACCAAGGCAAAGGTCTCGACTTTACTATGGATGATGAACATGAAGTTTTAGAAATAAATAGTGGTATAGCTAATTTTAATACTGATAGTTGGGTTACTTGGCGCACTGCATTTCGAGAAGCATTAAAACTACGTGCTGAAAATAGTGAAACTAGTATAAACAGACTTAATATATGGTTAACAGTTGGTATGGGTAAATTCAATGAATACAGCACTGAAGGTGCTCAACATGCAGTTGAATATTTTGACGAGGTTAACGGAGACTTTAATAAATTAAAACTCAGCTATGACTGGCCATGGTTAAAAGAAAGATATAAATCAAAATATGAATAACACATTAACTTATTCGTTTCAAGGTCATAGTAAATTTTACAACCTTGGAACTATTTTTCTAATTTTCCCTAAAATTTTTAATCCAACATCTGACAGTATTGAATATGCAAGATCGCATTCAGGCACGTTATTAATACCGCTGTTTATTCATATAGTTTTTGCAAAAGATCATGTAGTAAATGAAGGTTTTTCATTATACAAGTATAGAAAACATAACGGTTTGCGTACTAAAATTATATTAGATTATTCTTTGGAAGGATTGTGCTATCACCCTTATATTGGTAGTATCAGTATAATAGAATTGTTGTCTATTTTTAAAGACTATGATATTGATATTGTGAATGATGTTTTGTTTGTACACAATGATTCTCTCAATAGAATGGATACCCCAAACCAATTAATTGGTCAAAACATTACAGTTGATTTTCATGCATTGTACGCATATAGTAGATGCATATTAACTAATGATCATCCTATAGATAATGCATTGGTTAAAGATAGGGTTAATGGATTAAATTTATTAATAGGAAAACTCAAAACAAAACATGCTAGATTCTTTACAACATATTATTTTTACAAATATGATTTGCTTGACACTGCTATATTGGGTATACATGCATTACCGGAAGATATTTTAGAAAATATGAAAAAATATCCCAAGTATAATGATATGAATTTTTATAATAAAATTATAACTTGTTTAGGTCCAGCTGACTCACCATCAATAAGACAAAAAACTAATAACGGATCGTCACCCGAAAACGGTGGATGGCCATTTGATCCTGTAATATTTAAAAATTCTAGTATCACGTATGTATGTGAAACATTTGATGTAGATAGTGGAAATAATAATTTATTAGTAACTGAAAAAACATATAGGGCAGTTATTAATAAACATCCATTTATAGTACAAGCCTCACCCGGGCAACTTAACACTATTAAATCTTTGGGTTTTGAAACTTTTTCATCAGTTATTGATGAGAGTTACAATGATTATGAACTGCTTGATTATTCACATGTAGAAAAAACAGTATTAGCAGCCAAAGATTTTTTAGCTAAGATTCCCAATAATGTTGACAAGGTGCAAGAAATAGTAGATTATAACTATAAGCACTGGTTAACTAGAGCCAAAGATGAATATGATAGAACACACAGTTACCTTAATAATTTTATAAATAATATATGATAGTAAAACTTGCAAACAAAATTGGACAGACACATGCTAAGTTCTTTATGTGGTTAGGACGCAAAGCCGAAACTAATCCATGGTGGGCAGTTGCATTAACAGTTTGGGCACTATATGAAATTGGTGAACATATCGCTGGACCAGTTATGGCAATTATGTATGCTACTGGGCACCTAGTTGTCCAATAATGTCAACTAAATACGTATCTACCGCGTTATATATGTATAGGAGATAAATTATGAAAAAACTACTTTTAGTTGCAATAACATTGATGGTTAGTACTATGTCTTTTGCCCAAGATTGTCGCTGGGGAATAGATCATCGTCATCCTGGATGTGGCCCTCGTTGGGAACCCAGAACAGTTATTGTTGAACGTAATGATTGGGTAGCACCATTAATTATTGGTGGTATTGCAGGCGCAATTATTGCTAACCAAAATCAACCGCAACCGGTAGTTGTTCAACGTGAGCAAGTGATTGTACAACAACCCCGTGTTATATGTACTGATTGGAAAGAAATTCTACAATCTGATGGTCAGATTTATCGTGAGCGTAATTGCTACCAACGATAAATAGTAGTTATTGCTGTATGAAGCAAAGAGAAAAGTGTTCTGGACGGGGGTGCGAATCCCCCCAGGTCCACCATAAGAGGATTGTATGTTTATAGGTTTAATGGGCGTTAAAAGTGATCTTACTCTTGTTACCCCTAGCGGTCGAGAGTTATTTAAAGTTCCAGAATGGACCGCTTGGCGCATCCAGGGAATTCAACACTGGATCGCACAAAAAACTTGGTAATCTTTTTATGATGGGCCTGCATAGTTTCGACAGGGCAACAAGTAAATGAGTGGACAGCACGGTAGGCGATGACCGTTAATCAAGCAAATTTCATAACTGCAAACGATGAGTTATATTCTTTAGCCGCTTGAGGCTAAGGTGAGGTAGGAAATACCTTATTACCAAAACAACCAGAAAAGACACTTCGGTGTCTTTTCCTTTATCAATTAGCATACATTACGCAAACAGTATACTTACTTTGCATGAATACATAATTTATTTGACTGTATTTCTACTGCTAAATATTAGTCTGGCCTGATATCAGGCTTTTTTTAAAGGAAATTTAATATGAAGAAAATCGCACTTGCGACAATTTTAGCCGCTGTATCTATTGCAGCATCAGCACAAGTTACCGTTTATGGTAAGTTACGTGTTTATGAAGAATCAGTAACTGTTGGATCTGCGTCAGCAGTAACATCATTGACAAACGATTCAAGCCGTTTGGGATTCAAAGGTACTGAGGCTCTTAGTAACGGTTTATCTGCAAACTTCACAATTGAAACTGGTATTGGTACAGATGCTCCAGCAGCAACTACACTAGGTGATAGAACTGCTCTGGTAGGTTTATCAAATGCTATGGGTTCAGTTAGTGTTGGTCGTGATAAACACGCTATCGCACGTACACTTGATAACTATGACGCAATGGCTAATGTATATGGTTCTAGTGTAACTACTATCCATACTGCTCAAGGTTCACGTTTACAAAATGCTTTGTTTGCTTCTGCAACAGTTATGCCTGGTTTATCTGTTAGTTATCAAAATAGCAACAGTGAAGTAGCTGGTGTTACTAATGCTCAAGCAGGTAGCATTGAATTCACACGTGGTCCAATGGCTGCTACTATAGCATATTTTGACAACGGTACAACAAGCACTACAACTATTGCTGGTGCAAGATATAATATTGCTAAGACAGGTACTACTGTATTTGGTTTGTACTCAGATGACAAAATTGCAGGTGTAACATCAACTGGCAAAACACTTGGTGTTAGTCATCCAGTAGGTGCATTCGTTGCTCTTGCTAGCTATGGTGAAAAATCTGGTGCTAAGGCTCTTGATCTAGGTGCTACTTATAACCTAAGCAAGCGTACTATGATTCATGCACGATATGTAAAAGAAGATACAACATCTACTACTACAAAATTTGCATTGGGTATGGAACACAATTTCTAATCTAATCAATTAGTAATAACAAAGGGGCAATTGCCCCTTTAACCATATGTCATATTTTTGACACAGTTATTCTAATAAATATTCTATAACAGATCAAATAACCGACCGCAAGATTGAGCGGAGACTGGAACTCGTAACCAGTACTAAGAGCCGAAAGGCTCTTTTTTATATATAAAATAAGAGTGAGAACAAACATGTATGAAAACTTACCGATCAATCTTTATATCCGATGTTCATCTTGGTACAAAGGATAGTCAAGCTGACAAGTTAAACAACTTTCTTAAACATAATACATGTGATACACTATATCTGGTAGGAGATATAATAGATGCTTGGAGAATCCAACAAAACAAATGGCGATGGAAACAGAGCCATACTAATGTGGTTCGCCGGGTGCTTGGTCATGCTAAACGCGGTACTAGGGTTGTTTATGTGGCTGGGAATCATGACGAATTTCTTAGGCCTATGATTCCTTACGGATTCAGTTTTGGACTCGTTGAGATACACAATCAAATAGAACATATAGGTGCTGATGGCAAACATTATCTTGTAGTGCATGGAGATATGTTTGATGGTATTACTAGACTAGCGCCGTGGCTAGCATTCTTGGGAGATACTGCATATGATATTATCCTAAGATGGAATAGTAGATTCAATTGGATAAGACATAAATTGGGATTTGGTTATTGGAGTCTTAGTCAGTACTTGAAACAGCGTGTTAAAAAGGCTGTTGATTTTATTTTTCATTTTGAGCAGAATCTTGCTACCTACTGTAAGAAACGTGGGTATGACGGGGTAATCTGCGGTCACATTCATCATGCCGAGATTAAATATATTGATGGTATCACCTACATGAATGATGGTGACTGGGTTGAAAGTTGTACGGCACTTGTAGAACATCATGGCGGCAAATGGGAAATAATAACATGGACACAAGAAAATGACAAAGACAATATTGATAATAACTGATAATTTACCGGAGCAAATAAATGGCGTTGTCACAACCTATAAAAATATTCAGGCACGTGCGATTCTGGACGGTTATAATGTTATATTGCTTACTCCCATGGAGTTCGTACATGTTAGTTGCCCAGGCTACAGTGAAGTTAAAATTTCGTTTCCCTGGCAAATTGGGAAGAAGATTAGGAAGGTGGCTCCGGATTATATACATATCGCCACAGAAGGTCCTCTTGGTCTGTACGCTAGATTTTATCTTGACAAGCACCATCGTAAGTACAATACTGCTTACCATACTAAGTTTCCTGAGGGATTAAAAAAAGTATTAGGTATACCTGAATCTATTACTTGGAAGTATGTTCGTTGGTTTCACAAACACAGTGGTCGTGTATTAACTACTACTGATAGTATGGTCAAAGAACTTAAAGACAACGGATTTTGGGGAGATATTAAATCATGGACTCGTGGTGTTGATAGAGATATATTCAATCCTAGCTATAGAACTGATACAGTAGTTAATGGTCCAATACTACTATGTGTTTGTAGATTAAGTCCAGAAAAGAACCTAGATGTTTTTTGTAGTTTAGATTACCCCAATGCTATTAAAATACTAGTAGGTGATGGACCTGACCGCGCTAGATTAGAAAAGTTATACCCTGATGTACAATTTGTGGGATTCAAAACAGGCAAAGAATTAGCAAAATATTATGCCATGGCTGATGTGTTTGTGTTCCCCAGCTGCTGGGAAACATTTGGTATCGTAATGATTGAATCAATGGCATGCGGTACACCAGTTGCTGCCTACCCAGTACAGGGTCCATTGGATGTAGTTGAGGAGGGTGTTACTGGATTCATAGACCGAGACCTTGCCACTGCTGTGCATCGTTGTTTGGGATTGAACAGAGACCGAGTACTAGAAGGTAGTCAACGTTGGAGTTGGGATAATGCTTGGAAGATATTCCGAGATAATCTTACTCCTCTATAATTTTATTTTCTAATGCAGAAATAAATTCAATATAATTATTGTTTCGATGTTCAGTTAACCTGGCAATTTCAATTTTTATTAAATCTTTTAAAAAAGATTTATTATAATTATTTTCATTACTTAATAAAATTTTTGTACGATTTTCCATAATAGAAAATTCATAAACCAAACTTTCTGCATATTCACCTATCAAATTTTTAACATCATTTCTATCTATATTTTTCTCTTTTAATTCAACATTATATATAGCATGAAATAATCCCGCAATGCAAAGTTCTTTGCTAGACTTTCTTTTTTCTAATATTATTGCGGTATTGAATAAATGTTCAAATAATGTTTTTTGATTATGTTTAATATTGGAAGTTTTGCTAGCAATAAATTCAACCTCATTACTCAATGCTAACTCACTGGAAGTTTTAAATACCAAAACAGTTCTAAGTGTGTCACAGTATCTAGTTACTGGCCTAGACGTATGTAATTTATTAGAATTAAAAACTAACACCCTTCCAAATTTTGGTAATACTGCCAATTCTATTTCTTCATCATCATTGAATATCACAGTTTCTCCTGCCCAATCAATATCCCATGTATCATTCAAATAAACAATAATAGTGTCGGCTAAGGATTTTTCTCCGTGTTCTTCTAACATCCAGGTATCATCTGTGTGAGCATAACTATCAGTGCCAAATGCATATCCATTGATATAGCATCTTAATAAATTTCGATTACCTATTTTTAGTTGAATTTGATCCCAAATTGTTTTTAAGTTTGGGTGGTTGTTAATATATGGCATACGATTATGGTCGTATGCTAGTATAGTGCTATTTTTTAAATAATCTCTATACCAGTGCCCATGATCATGTGCCTTTTTACTATTTGATTTTCTTCCATAATGAAATCCATTATTAAAACAATGATACTTTATATCACTCAATGACTCCAATACGGGTCCTTGAAGTTGAAATATTAAGTTATCCATTGTTTAATCTTCGTAGTCTTGTCTTAGGTCAGGGTCAATCATTTGTCCCTTCATCAAATATATAGGACTCTTGCGATAGATAATAGCATCATGGAATGGATCTGTTAGTATCTTAATACACCATACTAGTGCTACTTTACGACTTTGTATAGCTGTGAGTTGTATCATACGAAACACAACCGCAGCAACACCCAACCATAACCAGCCCCAACCAATTCTATCTAATAATGTGTCTGGTGCAGCGTCTGGCATAACAAAATTAAACAATGCTGCATCAAAGTATGCTAGTAAGGGAACTGCTAACCAACAAGCAATCAATACTCTTTTACGTTTTAAGTTATATCCAATTTTAATTTCTTCTTTGTGTTCTTGTGTGGCTTGATTATATGTGTCATAATCTTTTGGCTCAAAAAAGAAATGCCCAGCTTGTCTTGTAGTCATTGAGATAAACCATGCAACGTAAGCACTAATTACAGGATCAATAAACAAATAAATGTAAGCTATTATAAACGATAATGCACTTATTAAGTGCAAAAATTGATTAATACGACTGTGATGATAATAGCGATGGTCATCCCAACGTTGAGTTTTTAATGTTGCTAATAATTCTTTCATATTTTTCACCTTATTTTACTATTTAGTGAAACTATTGTTTCATTAGTGTGTCAGTGAATTCTAATAGCAATTTATGCTGTTTTCCATTGTGCCACTTGCCCTTCATGTAACTATAGCTATCATACCAGAATTGTTCACTTTCAGGATGACAGCCAATTAGTCCAATTCGCTTTTGATATATTGCCATGGCATCACCATTAGCATATGTAGCAACTGTTTTGAATTTGTGTCTGTTACCAACTAAAGCACAACCATCATAGAAGAACATATTCATTGGTTCATCTTTCCATGTTATTGCTAAATTTTTAGCATGTGGTCTACGTGTGTCAGTTTTGGGTTGCTTAATATATTGAACAGCATCAACATCATCCAATACATCTAGGTAATAACTACCTGCCCAATATGCACCCATGCAGATACCTAAATATCTACCGCCATTATGTATAAAATCTTGTACACGTTTTCCATTATTTTTGAATAATTGTTTAAATGTGTTGCTATCACCAATTCCACCAGGAACAGCAATCATATCCACATCGTCAAAGAAATTATCTTCTAGCGTGTTTTTGCTGAATATTTTGAAGTTATAATATTGACTAAGTGCTTTCAGCATTCCGTTTCCGGACTGAACAGAACATTTCGGATCGTACAGAAATAATGCAATTGTGGGCTTCATTAATGTTATTTATGTTCAAGCAAAACTATTGACATAAATACCTTTTTATGTTAAACTACGGATATGCAAATACAAACCGCTTTAGACTGGCAACATGTATCAGATCGGCTAAAGACTGATTTGGATCGTATTGGATACAACCCAGACTTAAGAAAGATGTATAATAACATTCAACTTATGGTTACCGAGTTAAGCAAACTTGAAGTAAATGGGCGTAGAATTCGCAGTACAACCTATACCCAAGATCAAGTGGAAAAGATAAACAAAGCAATAGACCATTTAGAAAAGCTAATTCTTATGGGTTTACTAATGAAATAATCTACAGGCCACTCTGAGGCCTGTGGTTGACATTAAATGGATTTGGGTCTATAATAGAGACTTAAACAGTTAACAAACGGAGTTATTTATGTCAGCATTGCAAAAATACATTGACCAAAAGAATCGTTGGAACAGTATCTTTAAGGGTAAGCAATATGAGATTCAAACTAGCGAAGGTCGTCAGGAAATTGCTGATTGTTTAGACAGTGACCTCAGCCCTGAAAATCTCACTTGCGACGGTGAATTGAGCCGTAGTCAAATCAATGTAAAGTATAATTCATTGACAAAAGCCGCAAAAGAACTGCAAAAATTGGATCCTAAAGTGAAATTCTACGAATTCGCTTGACATTAAATGGTTTTGGGTATATAATATAGACTTAGACAGTTAGATAAAGGACTAGAAAATGGCTTATTATGTTATCGCTCGGGGCACTGGACTTATCGTTACAGACGGCAAAAATCGTACCCAGACTTACAAAACGTTTGCGGCTGCCCGTGCTACACGGACCCGTCTATGTAACAAGTCAGGTTGGAGTGCTGGTGAACTGAGTATCGTTGATACCAAAACTTACAAACCTAACATGGTGACTCGCAAGAATCTCATGAGTGGTATTGAATATCAGGAAGATGTTAACACTCCCCTGTGCTGTTCCCCCTCTAGCGAAACTTTTTGGAGCATGTAATGAATTTACATATTGAATACGATTCGGTACTTAGTTGCTATACCCTGCATTACAAAGGTGAGATTGTTTGCTTAGGTGCAAACACTAAGGCAGAGGCAAAGGAAGAAGCTATGCAATTGATTGAAAATGGAATGGTTTAATTATGACACCCTTAACTGAACGTCAAAAGACCTTGATTGTGAATAACGTGGTCAAGGCATGTAAGAACATTGACAACCTGAACCGTACTGGTTATAACTTTGTTTATCAAGCATCAGGTTTCATTGCTCACTATGACTTGTATGGTTTCATTGCAAGCTATACTGGTCAATCATTGAAACGTGATATTGTTAGTTTTGCAGGACAGAATCAATGGAATAACTTTCGTCCTAGTGATCGTGGTTACGATTACTACATGTCTAAGAAGGATGTGTACAATCGTATTTTGAAGGCTATATTATAATGGAAATTGAAGTAGAAGGGTCCGCCCGTAGCAAAAAATTTGTTGAGGCAATGCTCCCTTCAATAGTGCGTCAACTTGGGTTAGAAAAAAGCCGCAAGGCTTTATTGATCCGAATCAAGAATGAAACTGAAAGTACGGACGAAGGAATGACAATTGACTTGTCTAAATGGACAGGCGCATACTTGGTTATTATCAAGCCCCGACGTAATCTAGTGCAATTGGGTTTGACATTGGCCCACGAAATGGTCCACGTGAAACAATTGGCAAAAGGTACCTTGAAACAAAGGCGCAGTGGTCATACTTGGTTAGGTAAAATGTATAGTAAGAAAACCCCTTACTTGGAAATGCCTTGGGAGATTGAGGCATTCAGTAAACAGGAGTTGATTCTACGCCGTGCGTTTGAGGAATAATTGTTACCCAAAATGTATAACAGATATTTGACGATAAATCAATTTTCTGTTATACTATGTTTTTAGTTTGTTAGTGTTAGTAAATATCTTAAAGGAAACAAAATGGCATATTCAGTAGTTAGCGACAATCTTACAGTCACTTCAGTACAAGCCCGCAAGGCTATGCTGAAAGCATTTAAATCTAAGCGCCCACTTTTTCTCTGGGGCCCTCCCGGTATCGGTAAATCAGAAGTTGTGGCAGAAGTAACTGCTGAACTTGGCGGTCATATGATTGACTTGCGTATGGCACAGATGGAGCCTACTGACATTCGTGGTATCCCATACTTCAACAAGGACCTCAACAAGATGGATTGGGCGTCTCCCGTAGACTTGCCTGACGAGGACCTCGCATCACAATACCCTATCGTTGTTCTTTTCTTAGATGAAATGAATAGCGCATCACCCGCAGTACAGGCTGCTGGCTATCAATTGATTCTTAATCGCCGTGTCGGTAAGTATGTATTGCCTGACAATGTTGTTATCGTAGCAGCAGGTAATCGTGAATCTGACAAAGGTGTTACTTATCGTATGCCGATGCCCCTCGCTAATCGTTTCTTGCACTTGGAAATGCGTCCTGACTTTACTGCATGGCAAAACTGGGCAGTTAACAAAGGCATTCACAAGGACGTGGTTGGTTACTTGTCGTTTGCTAAACAAGACTTGTACGATTTTGATAGCAAAAGTTCAAGCCGTGCTTTCGCTACACCACGCACTTGGTGCTTTGTTTCTGACTTGCTAGATGACGAGGCAGATACTGATACTGATACGTTGTTCAATCTGATTGCAGGTTCAGTTGGTGAAGGTCTCGCAGTTAAGTTTGCGGCCCATCGCAAAACATCAGGCAAGATGCCCGACCCGGCAGATATTCTTTCTGGCAAAGTAACTACATTGTCTGTGAAAGAAATTTCGGCAATGTATTCATTGACAATTTCAATGTGCTATGAGTTGAAGGATGCATTGGAAGTACAAAAAGTGAACAACAAAAAGTTTCACGAAATGGCTGACAATTTCTTCACATACATCATGGCTAACTTTGAAACAGAGTTGGTTGTAATGGGTGCTAAGATTGCACTTAAGACCTACAAGTTGCCGATTGAGCCTAGTCAATTGAAACACTTTGATGAGTTTCACAAAAAGTACGGTAAGTACATTGTAGACGCAGGCAATTGATTTTATGGGTGAGAATGGTGTGAACATTCTCACTCTTTTTACTTGCGTTTAAATAGATGTTGTGCTATAATATAGCATATTTTAGATAAAGGATTGTATATGAGTAGCGTAATTGCAAAAAAGAAAACACGTAGTAAGAAATACGAAAATCTTCTTGGACCTACTGATCCCAAGATTGATATGCTAGCCCGCGAACGATTGATTTCGGCACGTGTGGGTTTATTATTGCGTCATTCGTTCTTTGGCAATCTTGCTACCCGTCTCAAGTTAACTAATGCTGATGACTGGTGTGGTACTGCTGCTACTGATGGATTAAAATTCTATTACAATAGCCGTTTCATTATGCTATTGAAACCCAAAGAAGTAGAGTTTCTAGTTGGTCATGAAGTATTGCACGTTGTATACGAACACATGGACCGTCGTGGCAATCGTGATCCGCAAATGTGGAATATCGCTGATGACTATGCAGTTAATGCTGACTTGAAGCGGCACAATGTTGGTCAGTTTATCACAAGTGTCCCATGCTTGTATGAAAAGAAATATGATGGCAAGCCTGCTGAGGAAATCTATGATGACTTGATGCAGAATGTGCAGAAGATTAATTTGGATGACTTGATTGACCAAATGCTTGACGATCACATGGATAGTGATGGTGATAGCGCAGGCGACGGTGAAGGTCCTGAAAGTGAAGGCAAAGGTCGTCCCAAGATGACTGACGAGGAACGTGAACGTGCCCGTCAAGAAATGAAGCAAGCAATTATCAGTGCGGCACAAAGTGCTGAAGCTGGACAATTGCCCGCAGGTGTCGAACGACTAATCAAGCAACATACTGATCCAGTCATGCCCTGGCGTGAACTGATTCAAACTAACTTGACTAGCAGTATTCGTACTGACTACACATGGATGCGTCCCTCACGTAGAGGTTGGCACATGGATGCTATCATGCCCGGCATGACTCCCGGAGAAGAAATTGATGTTGTTGTGTCACTTGATATGAGTGGTTCTATCAGCAACAAACAAGCACAGGCGTTCTTGGGTGAGATTGGTGGTATGATGGATTCGTTTGATGGTTACAAGGTTCATGTATTCTGTTTTGATACTGATACATACAACCCGCAAGACTTTCATAGTGATAACATGGACAGTATTGATGAATACGAACCACAAGGTGGTGGTGGTACTGACTTTGATTGTATCTTTAAATACTTGAAAGATAATGCAATTGACCCTAAGCGACTGATTGTATTTACTGATGGATATCCCAATGGGTCATGGGGCGACCCAGACTACTGCGATACTACATGGATCATTCATGGTGACAAGAATCCGAATCCCCCATTCGGTACATACGCATTGTATGACGAGGTATAAATGGCTTTTGAAGCATTACTTGCCTTAGGCGGTGTAGCACTAGTGGTGATGTTAATCATTGCTAAGTGCTATACTTTTTTTACTAACCATGACGATGATAACGTCAATTGAAGAATTAACTGTTTACGAGAGTCCTGATGGAGGCAAGACAATCTACTCACGTAAGAGTGGATTGTCTAGCCGTGAATTGATAAAAGAAAATCCTGAAGATAAACTCACCCAACAATGGATTACTTGGAAAGAAATACTTAAGTTAGCACAGACTGAACCTAGTTTACGTGATTCAATAGAACAAGCAGAAATAGTATATGCGCTCATCAAAAAAGAAAACAACTAGGTTTGTGGCAATGTGGGACATGACTGGGCTTGAAGCCCTTATTAATGTTACACAAATTGAAAAAGAACATGAGCAATGGGAAAAAGAAAATATCTTTCGTATTCTCAAAGAACAAAATCAAACACTTAAGCCAGCACATGTTCCATTAGAGATGATGATATTGAGGGCTAGAGTAAATAGTCAACGACATTATGAAATCTATGCCTTTGATTCAGAATTATCTGAACAAGATATTAGAGAAACCTTTGAAGATAGTCCACAAGTAATGGCAGATGCTATTCGTAACGTGGGACATAAATTTTATAGTGACAGAGCAGATAAGAAAACACAGGTGATTGTATGATGTATATTGGAACAAGTTTGGGTAGATGTTTGCGTAGTATATTACTGGACGAAGTGTCCGAGGATGACGTACTATTGCTTATTACTCGGACACAATCTAAGGACTATGAAAGTTTCCTTAAAATAGTTAAACAATATTATGAGGATGGTAATTGGTCTTCACGCAATCCAGAACATTATGATATTGCTGTTAAGCCATGGGAAGAAGTAGAAGCACTTGCTAGTAGATTATACAAAGGTGGCAAGGTACATCAGCCAAGAAACTTTGTGCAGTTAGGCAATACCTTCTTACACCCTGATTTACTTGATGATGTTTGGGTAGAAGTTTCTCCCAAAAATCGTAATACTACACCTGCGGTTGTACAAGCATATGAGCAATATAAATTGCTGGATTCATTGACCAAATAATACTCATAGAAAATATTTCATTGAGTATAATAGATATTAAATATCTATGTACTCTAGGAGAATAATATGAGTTTTTTAAAACATGTCGGTAAACACGGTGATCGTAAGGTTGCTATCATTTTTCGTGAGGTTCCAGGTGAGCCCCACATGTGTCTGGTAACATACACCGAAACACTAAATCAACACATTCACGATCCATTGATCCGTTGTATTGAAAGTGATATTGGGCAACATTCTGAATCATTATCAGATGCGCTAAATCGAACCTTGGGTTTAGATGGTAAACCAATACTACAAGTATTACATAGAGAAGGTTTACTGAAAAAAGTAAATACTGAATTAATCGTTGTCACCCCAAATAGTCAATCTAAGATTAAGTTAAATGAACTTAATAAAATTTTGACTGAGATGAAGCAGGGAGAAGATGCTGTTAAACGTATGGCTGAGTTAGACAAGAGCCGCGGGTTACAGGATCCACAAGATGTAGCACGTAGAATGCGTGAACAAAAAACCCGTGATGCTAAAGTTACACAACCACCGTTAATGGCTAGTAGCAATGATGCATTAGGTGATCAAACATTAGCAAACAATTTGCGCCAACAAGCGGCTAGAATGGCAGCTGAAGCAAAAGGATTGATGACTGAAAGCCAAAATCTATTGAAACAAGCAGCAGAAATGGATCCTCCTGTAATGGAGAAGAAGCCACGTGCATCTAAGAAAGCAGTTGTAGTTGAAGCGCCCGCGCAATCACCTGCTCCTAAAGTAAAGAAAACCAGAGCAAAAGTTAGTGCATAATGAGTCCAGAATTCATCGAAAAGTGGGAACATATACTTGAAGATGTTGAAAAAAATAAAATACCCGTAGAGTTTATTAAGAAATTAGTAATCAAACTTGAAGGTAAAAAACAACATACCATAAACATTGAAAAATTTTTAACTCAAGGATTAGACCCAGAACAGATAGAAGATGTTGTGAGTAGAAAGTTACAGGAACTAGATGATTCAGTCGTTGGAGTTGAGTTTATACTTAATTTACAAAATATTGCTGATACCATACAGCCTGAAACAGATAAACTATTGAATAGACTATGAAACAATACTTAGAATTATTAAAAGATATTCTAGAAAACGGAGAAACAAAAGATGATAGAACTGGCACTGGGACTATTAGTGTGTTTGGACGTCACCTTCGCTTTGATTTGCGTAGGGGTTTTCCAGCCGTCACTACTAAAAAACTTGCTTGGAAAGCGTGTGTAGGAGAACTAATCTGGTTCATTGAGGGTAGCCGAGATGAACGCAGATTAGCAGAACTTACACATGGTACCCGTGATGGTGTTACTACTATCTGGACACCAAACGCATTAGCAAGTTATTGGAAACCTAAAGCAAAGTTTGAGGGTGACCTAGGTCGTGTATACGGAGTACAATGGAGACATTGGCTTACTCCTGTATCACATAAAAGCGAAGTCTTTATGGATGAGTTTGGCTCAACATACAACCGTAAAGGTAGTATACATCATAAAGAAATCGACCAATT
>Ga0209191_1001069_pt1 | contig 18702 bp, 29 predicted proteins | sample S_130626_EF_Meta_FD_187320 | JGI IMG/M metagenome (GOLD analysis project Ga0209191, IMG submission 187320) | Freshwater microbial communities from Lake Simoncouche, Canada to study carbon cycling - S_130626_EF_MetaG (SPAdes) (version 2) | ecosystem: Environmental > Aquatic > Freshwater > Lake ...
CGTAAACAAAGCCATAGTAGCTGCTAGCAAAACAATTGGGTATTCTTCAACCATTGGAAGATTACCTAGAGAGATCTTAGAGCCGTAGGCATTGGATTCCGTACCAGCGTGCTGTGCAAAAGCAATGTTGATGTAGTTCTGAATCTCAGCGTCAGTAAAGTATCTGTAGTAGGTTCCAGCTACGGTAATTACCGTATTAAGCGTAGGGGCCGTAGCAAGCGTCAGGAGGCCTGTGTGCTCCTCAATGGTACTCGTACTAGAGATATCCGTAGAACCGCTCTTAACGGTCATCTGAGCGCTGTCTACAGGGTATGTATCGGTAGTACCAGAAATGACCTTAAGATCGGTACCATTTATTGGGTAATGAGATAAGTTAAAAGTCTTCGTCACCCCATCACCTATAAAGGTCTCAATAAACGTCTTACCAACGTCAGTGATTTCACTTCTTAGGCGATTAGATAGGTCTGCAACAGTTGCCACGAATGTATCCTTTGCTAGCGACTACTAAATCCATTATCTATAAAATGCCCTAATTAATCTGTATAAAAAAGCTCGCACCTACGGGAGGGCGGTCGTAGGTGCGAGCGGTCTAACAAAGCCGACTAGAGGCGGTCGTACAAGTAGCCCTTTTCTTTCAAATGGTCTGCTACGTGCTTCTGGACCTTATACTTCTGTCCGGCCTTAAAACTGTAATGATTTCCGGCACCAATGGTAACCATATCCAAATCTTCTGCTACACGAATTACTGTAGTATCGTCAGCAAGGTCTACGCCTACGCTTTCTACTTCGTCAATAACGGTAGGCTGATCCGGCTTAACAGACACGTCAATTGTCTCTGTTTCCATGCGGGTTGCTTCAACGGCGTTTACCATTGAAAGTTCTTCGGCACGACGAGCTTGCTCGGTTGCCTGATCTTTGATCATCTGCTCGCGCTGACGACCTGTAACGTCTGTTACCTTAGCTTTTGTAGCCATTATATTCTCCTGATTAGTATCTCGGTATGTTTTGTTTAGTCTTGCGGGGTATTACCTGTGCTTTTTTTGATTTGCATGATAGCCAATAAATTCAGCGTCTGCATGGGACCTGTACCTAGAACCGGAAGGGCTTTCCGACCAAATTTTAGGACTAGTTCCTAAGAGTTCATGACCTCTATTTACATCTTTTCTAACATCATCTTCAGTACGTTCTGGGGCAGCTTGCCCTGGAAAAGCACTTCCTATACGTCCTTTTTGAGGATCTTGATTGTTAATTGGATGGGCCCGTAGGTATGCACCGAAAGAATCATCTGATGTAAAGTCAAAGTTCATAGTAGTTTCCTTTTAAGAATGAGAGGGGGAGGCCTTCAAACGCACTCCCCCTCTCAAAGGGGTTTTACTTAGTTGGTTTCTGCGATAACTACAGACTGATCGGTGATCAGGCCTAGACCGTAGATTGAGTACCAAGCAAGTGCGTGCTCACGACCGAAGTCAAGGATACCACCATCGCGCAGTTCAACTGGCAATGAGATAGCGTGACCGAAGGCGTTGTCACCAATGAAGATAGCTGAGTAGCGATCTGCTGAGCCGTTACCAGTCTTAGTTGCTGGTGTGGTGTAGCCACCACCGGTTGGGTAAACAACGTTAGCTACTGCTGAATCAGTGGTGTAGTTAGCGCCTGCACCGCCGGCAACCTTTTCAATCTGAGTGGTTTCGATGAATACGGTGTCGTATAGACGGCCGATTTCACCAAGCATGAAGTTACCTGGAGCGGCGTACTTCGTTACTTCAATGAACTCAGGATTGTCGCGGAGCTTGCGGCTCTGGTGTGGATGTACGAATGCAACGTAGGTTTCGCCCAGTCTTGGGATATTCTTGGTTGCAAGTGTCTCAACAGCATCCTTGACCACGTGAGGGGTAAGGTGATGACCACCGGTAAGGCCTGCACGCGTAGTAGCTACGTTACCTGCCTGGTACCAGTTGTTGATGTTGTTATCGGTACGATCGACGCCAGCTGGAGTCTTGAGGATGTCTTCACCGTAGATCTTTGAAGAACCCTGCATAAGGGTGTCGCGAGCCTGACCATCAAGGTACAGAGCCATGTTACGACCAAGAAGACGTGAAGCAGAAGCCATAACGTCATCGAATGATGCATTCAGAAGAAGTTCTGAAACTGCGATTGCGTAGCCATGCTCAGCAACAGTGATTGAGAACTGCTGTGCTGTCAAAGCTGCTGTTGACATACGTACACCTTCAACAAGGGCTGAAGCAGCACCAAGGTTGTTGTAACGCATGAAGTTGATCTGGAGACCAGGGGCAACGCCTAGTTCAGTCTTCTTAACCGCAAACTGCTCGAAACGCAGGATTGGCATAGACTGGAAAAGGATTTCCTTGGACCAGATAGTCTGGATGGACTGCGTAAGCTGCGAGTTTGCACCCGAGTACGCGGTTGGTGATGCGGCGAGATTGCCGGATCCGGTAATGGCTGCTGCCATGTCGTTTGCTCCTTAAAGAGTGTGGATGGGGTTATGGGTAAATTACCCGAAGAGACCTTGGCCGCGATCTGAAGCTGCTTTTCCAAGAAGCTTCCCACGGTTTTTTGCGTAGTCACTCACCGACATGGAGGCAATTTGCTCTGCCGTGAACGATTTTTGGTCCGAATTGGTGTCCATAGGTCCTGACGGAGGTGATGTTACTCGACTTCCAGTCATTTCACGACGAGCAGACGACATTGCCTGCTGCGCCGAATCAAGGATACGCGATGAACGTTCCTTGAGCCCTGCGATGCTCTCCTCAATTTCATCAGGTGTGTTACCTGTAATCAAGTCAATCAGCTCAGGAATAATACTTTCGCGCTCTTGTTCAAGACGCGCATTACGGTAGTTCTGAAGTTCACTAAAATTACGCTCAGCATCTAGAAGTGCGAAAGCCTTTTCACGTTCTTCACGCTCAGCTTCTAGCTGTGTAGCCCATTCTTGTTCCTTCTTAGTTAGAAGTTCACGAACATCCATTTCTTCTTCAGCCCGGCGCTTAGCCTCGGCTTCAGCTTCTGCCCGCAAGCGTGCCTCTTCTTCAAGACGAGACTCGCGCTCCTGGCGCAAAGAAGAAAGTTCTTCCTTCAGAGATTCAATCTGAGGGTAGAGCTTAGATTTTTCTTGTTCACGAACTCTATGAAGATCCGCCTCTGAGTAGGCCTTGGCCACTTCTTCAGCAAAAGATGCTGCAGGGGATTCTTCGGTTTGCTCTACGAACTGAGCATCACTGCTCAATACATCGTTTTCGCTCATGGTAATTTATTCCTTTGTGTAATTAGGTCGTTTTCCAAATTAGTAGCACGATAGACCTGCGGATTAGTTATGTATATAGACCACCACATAACGAGTTATGTGTCAGCCTAAACTTTGTTTTTACTTACCTTCTTCTGGTCCTGGACCACGACGTTGAGGAATTTTTGTTCCGTACGCCTTAGTGACTAGAGAAGTCTGTAGTTGTTCAAGAGTTGCCTGCTCAAACGGCGTTGGACCTGGAGTTGGCATAGGTTGTCCATCAGGTCCAATACTAGGTGGAAGTGGAGTGCCATCCGGCATAGCTCCTGTTAGCGCCATGATAGCTGCGTTAATCTGTCCCTTAAGCAAGTTAAGTGCACCGTCTGCTGTAGCATCCTCAACTAGCTCAGTACGAATCTCTTCAAGCTTCTCATTAGGGAACTCTTCTCCCAATGATCGTAGAGCGCCTTCACGACTCTCAAGACCCATAGCCATCTTAGTTTGAATCTCATTGAGAACAATGAGCTTATCTAGCGGAAGTGGCTGAGCGAAGTGTGCAAACGTCTGGTAGGTCAACGGATCTGTAGGATCAAGCTGAGGATACTGACCTTGCTTGATAGGTCCATTGAAGTTTGGATTCCAAATAAATGTTTGTGGTTCCTTAAATGCAAGTGTGCGCATTACCAGGCTGTTGATTTGTTCAAGTCCCTTGCCGTACTGAACAATCTTCTGCTGGTAACGGTTCATCAAAGGCTGGAACTGAATTGAAAGTGCAACACCAGATGTGTTAGAGATTGGCACCATCTGACCAAGCGCAGTTTCAGGCACACCAACCATTTCATGCATGGCACGCTTTACAACTTCTAGGTACTGAATAGCTCCAGCAAGACCAGAGCCACCGCCCTCAAGGTTGAATACCTGAGCGTCCTTAGGAAGACCACCCCAAATCTTCTTAGCACCCTTTTCAAGGTTAGAAGACTTAGCTCCAGTAATAATAGTAATTGGAGCTGCGTGGTAGTTGACGATATCTGCTACGTCAGTAGCTACTTCATTGTAGTTTCTATTAAGAACAATAATGTCGTGGCAGTCTGCAAGGCCCCAAGGCGAGCCTGATACAAGAACATTTGCAATGTGAACTACTGGGATGATACCAAGTGGATTAGGACGTGAGTCAATGAGCTCATCGTTGACGTACTCTTCAATCATGTCATCTGTAAGAATCTCAGTGTACGTGTAGACCTGGCGAGTACCTTCAAGAGATGTGCCCCAGAAACGGTACTTAAGCTTGAAACGAATCAAGCGGTTACGATCATGTGGGTGGAACTCTGGGAAACAGAATGAAGAGTTCAATGGAAGAACTCTCACACGACCCGGATGAATAGCACCTGTGCTGTCTTGCCAAGCTTCTTCGTAAGCAACCTTAACAAAGCAGTCACCTGAGACTCCACCTTGCTGACCCATTTCCCAAAGTACAGCGTGCTTATTGTTATCTACTTCCCATACTCGCTTGAGTAGGTCGGGAACAATAGCTTCGGTTTCTTTAGGACTACGGAACTGTACGCCACGGCTAAAAGTAAAGTTAATGATGTAATCCGTGAATGCACGGTAGTAGTTGTATACCATCTGGGTTTCACCGATTTCACGGCGGTAGCTCCAGTGATGGCCAAGGTACATGGCCCAGTTGAGGGAGTATCTATTTAGTCTGGGTCCGTGGACTTCAAACTCTTCATCCGCCAGCTCGACAAGTCCCAGTGGGGAAATGGAGATAGTAAGGTCGGATGAAGCGGCCCTATAGGACGGTGGCGAAAAGTCAATGCTCATGCCTCACGTCCTTCCATATTAATACTCATAATTGCCCTCTTACTAAAGAAGATTCTTCTTCTTTTTTTCTCGTTTTAGCTCGTAAGCCTTGCGTTTTTCTTTGTCTTTTTCTTCTTGCTTAAGATCTCTAAACTTAGGGTCTACCTGGTCTTTAGAATCTACATACCCACCCATATACATTTCGCCAATACCCTCATTTGCCGCAAAGTTTGTTTGATTAGGCTTAGCGTGATGTATTGCTTGCTGCATTCTCTTAATAGAATTATATAGCAAAGGATTGGCAGGTACTAGCATAAATGTCCTAAAGAGCAGCTGCCCAGCCCCAGAGAAGGGGTATGAGGCTGGGTAGCCACTGCCTAATTAGTCTACTACGGTTGCTGGGTTTAGACGCTGGTAGTGTTCGCCGGAGCGGAACTCTTCTTCGAAAGCGAGTTCAGCCATATCGCTGAATGCACCTTCTGAGAAGTTGCCCAAGTAAGTTGGGGCTTCTACCCACGCAGCTGAACCTACGTGAGCACGCTCACGCATAGTCTCTTCAGGGAACTTCTCAAAGACGTTCTGGTTGTGGTTTGGACGACCAAGCGGGGTAATGTAACCCTGCGATGCGCCATTCTCAAACTCCTGTGGGACGTCAGTGTCAGTTGCTACGCCTTCTTCAAAGCGAAGTGGTCCACGAAGACCAGGTTGTGCAGGACTAAACTTGCGTTCGTACGAAACCGGAGTTCTTTCTGGGAACTGTGGTGCCGGACCGATTGTGCTTGCCATAATTTCTCCTAATGGATTGAGGATCCTCACTTACGAGTTTCCTATTAATTTGCCGAAATGTCGCCCTAAACTCTAAAAATTAAAAGAAAGGATTTGAGCTAACTTCTACAGATGGCATAACTAATTCTTTTGTCATAGCGCATGCAATAGCCAAAGAGTCAACAAAGTCATCGTGTGCGTGTGCTTCATCAGGTGCGGCCACTGTGAAGTTTGGCCCCTTGTAGTGGACTTCGGCGTCAACCATTTGCTGGTTAAACCGCTTCCAGATACGTAAACGACGTGTCTTAGCATGTGCAGGCCAACCAATCCTACGACGCTGAATAAGAGCCTGTAGGTGCTTAAAACGAGCTGATTGCTCAGTAGGGCTACTAGTTAGGGCCACTACCTGGGCACGAGGGAGCATGAGTTTTAGGCGCTGGGCTACTGCATCGCCAACACCGTTAGCGTCGATTCCTACAGAAAGCACGTCGTATGCAGACAAGAAGTTTACAATTTGGTAGTACTGTTCTTCCCAGTCATCCCCTTGGATCTCCATCCAGTTAAGAACTCTATGATCATAGTAGCCAAACTCATCAGGACGATCCCAGTCTACCCAGACCACTGTGACCACTGTGCTGTCCATTTTACGTGCGGGGTCAATACCGACAATTACTGGGGAAGTATGCCAACTCTTAACTAGCTCCTGAGAAGTATCTCCCAGGTCATCCATGACAGACGACGTGACAAACATACCTCGCTCTAGCAACCACTTACAGTTGTATGACATCTGGAACTCATCAGAGTCTTCTCCAATTCGCAACATCTCTTTCTTGATGAACTTACCGTAGTTCATGTTAAAGCGTTCTACGTCGCGCCAGTCCCATTGGTAGTGGTTCTGCTTGGAGTTGCGCCCTGTTTGGCGTCGTTTGTTTAATTGAATCGAGCGGTAGAAGTTGTTTTTAGATGTGGTAGGCGTACCGGTCTTAACCATAGTTGCGTTGTAGTACGCACCCATCGGGGAGATAGATTTGGCAACTACGAAGTCATCAGCTTCTTGACACTCATCAATGATCATTAAGTGAAAAGACTTAGACTCAATCTTGGCTCGTGGGTTAGCTGTCATCATCATTGCAGTTGAGCCACTGTTCTTGAGCTTGATGTTTCGGGTTACACCAGGAGTTTTACTCAAGCTGTCGTCAATCTCATCGTCATTAAGAATGGCTAGAGCAGTCTCACTAGTTAGACGAGATACAACTCTTGAGAACAAAGTTTCTGCCTGGGACTGCACAGGGGCAAACATACCTACCCAAAGTCCATCGCCAAACTTACCCAAAAGATCTGGGTACATCTTAGCTAGCTTAGGAAGAATAACCATCAGGGTGGCCACTGTGTTAGCGATAGTTTCTGACTTACCAGACTGACGAGATGCTAGAGCTGTAATCTCTTCACCGTCGTTTACAATAACGGACTCGATAACTCTTCTTGCCAAAGGTTTTTGATAAGGATGAAGTTCGTGACCTACAAGAGCGGTCATGAAGTCCATGATCTTATCAATAAGTTGTCTTACGAACTCCTTTGAGAGCTCGTCTAACTGGTCCTCAGCCTCAATTTCTTCAAACTCAGTTTCTTGGCCACCGTACTCTTCTTCGTACATTGACACGTATTCTTCCATTACAGCCCCCGTGGAGATTCGGAACGATTCTTTAGTTCGCTCATGACAGCTAACAGCGCTTCTGCGCCTAGCTTTGCTTCTTCTATGTAAAGAGTTTCGGAGCTCTTAACCCAATCAGACATGTTACGACCAATGCCGTATAGAGCCTGCTCTGCCCACTTAGTAAGATCTTCTGTGGGTAGGTTAGCTACTCGCTTCTCTACCTGTGTCTTTTCTTGCTCTATTTTATTGCTTTTGCGTCGTATCATCTTTTGCCCCAGTTTCAGTTCCATATCGAAGTACGTCCCAGTCTAACTCATCATCGTCTAGGTATCTACCCCTAATGGCATAGGTAAGTGCTTCACTCTCAGAGTGTGCCGCTACCCAACGACCTATGACCACTGCTTTACAAGTAAAGGGTAGGCGTATAGCCACTGCCTCACCTGCTCTAAAGGGCTCATCAATTTCCTGAGTGTATGCCTTTTCCCACAGTCCTTTAGGCTTAACAGGATAAGTAAGTGTGTGCCAGTATGTATTGCCGATTTCTTTTGGATTTGTAGACATTAAAATATAATTCCGCTTCTTGTATTTGGTACGTTTCCTGTTGCTCGTGGTCTTCCTTGTGGAGTTCTTGGTGCGCGTGGATTAGTCGGCGTAGGCTTAAACCCAGCGTTCTTACGTCCTTCACGTAACTGTGCCATTCTAGCAGCTTGAGTAGCCCTTGCAAGCACGTCTTCACCAAGACTATCTATCAGACTGTCAACATCTGCTGGCCCTCTAGGCTTATCATCAAGAGTATCTGCGATGTACTCACCTGGAGACATGTGATCTTTAAACGCATCCCACTCAGATTTTACAACTGTGTAGTAATTATAAAATGTTGAGTCTCTAAAAATTACTGTTAATGTTTGTAGATTAGGATCCCAAGCCGCGGCCACTGTCCTTGGTCTCTGGTAGTTTGTGGTATTTGTAGGTATCTTAACGTAGTCATCTTGTAGTGTTGCAAACTCAACAGGTTCTTTTGGAACCGCTTGGCCAGGACGTAAAACAGCGTTACCTGAGCCTCGTACAATTAGGCTAGGACCTCCGGGATTAACAGCTATTTTAGCTCTATTTTCTCGGGATATATATTCTCCTGGATTAGACGGGTCAGGTTTAACTTCTTGTTCATCAACAGTTTTAATTTCTTTAGACGCAAGGCTCTCCATCCAACCTGGATCACGACCCCTTGTGGTTTTTTTTACGCGCTCATACCGCCCAAGAATTGTAGGTGGTTCACCAGCCATTGTTTGCCCTTAGAAAGTATCTTGTTCAGTAAAATCTATGCGTGGCATAGGATTCAAGTCATACTTTACGTATACAGTATCGTGATGAAAAAAGAAATCCTTACCCGTCATTTGAGCAGTCCAAACATGCTCCGAGATATAAATATCATCCTGGGCTACTGTTTCTTCCGCCACTGCCTTTGAAGATTTTTTTGCAGTTGGTTTTTTCTCAGACATGTTGACCTCTTCTCACTCTTCTGAGCATATGTGTGTAGGTAAATCTGGCTCTCTTACTACATCTTCACATAGCCGACACTTGAACCACTTATGAGCTCTAAAACCATTTTGTGCCGTACCCTCTGGTGGAATTTCGGCTCCACCGTTACCACTAATACCCTCGTAATGTTCTACTACCGGCAGAGACCTGTATAGTTCTGCTGGAAACGGACCTTTAGCTGGTCCGGCTGTCTGAGGGATTGGATGTCCTTGCTTTGTCGCAATTCGCTCTATCCTGCTCATGACGACCTACTCAGCTGGTGTTTCTAAGATTACTGGTTCTTCAGCAGGAGTATCTACTACAACAGGGTCTGGGGCCACTGTCTTAGCTGACTTCGACTTCGAAGTAGTTTTTGCAGGTTCTTCTACAAATAGGCTACTGCCTTCAATTGTAGGGAGGGCACCCGCTTTAAATCTTTCCTGCAATGTCCAGGGAATACAACCTTCACAGAAGTATTGTGTATTAGCGCCAGCGCTTTCATATACGTACTCTGCGTCAGATTCGCAATTAAGACACTTAATCATTTCATCTACCTTTTGTTTATGTAGGAAGCCCTACCCAAGCTGAGTATAACAGCTCGGGCAGGGCTCCTGTGGGTTAAGCGAGATTACTTCTTCTTGAACTCTACACCGTAAGCAAGGTCTGCAAGGCTAGCACCAACAGCAAATACTTCAAGTTCAACCTTAGAACCTGTAGAAATCTTGCCAGCTAGACGTGCATCGCCATTGCCAAGGTTAGTAGCAGCGCCAAATGCCGTACCCTTTGAATCGATAGGTAGAACCTGATCAGATACGTAAGCGTAGTAAGCAGTACCCTGAGCAAAGTTAGGAGCTACGTTGAAATCAGCAGCTTCAGTTACTAGCTGTACTGCGTCTACAATCTTACCCTTTGCAACAACAATTGAGTTAGAAGCGTTAGATACAACAGTTGCAAGTATCTTAGCAGCGCCAGTAATAGTTGTATTAGTGGTGTTTGTCGTTGATGGCAGGGTAGCCGAGAACGAAGTTGCACTATTAACTGTAACAGCAAGCGCGGTTGAGATGTTGAAACCTGTTGCAGCAGTGGTTGTAAGGCCTGAGATTGTTACCTTGTCACCAGTCTTTAGACCATGTGGGAAGTCAGTAATGTAAGTAGCTACTGAACCTGAGATAGAAATGTTAGATGAGCTTGGGGTTGCAATACCTGACCAACCAGTCGTGTGAGACTGCTTTGATACGGTTTCTGGGTACTTAACAGTGAATGAAGTCGTAAGACCATTTGAGTTAGTAACAGAAGCAATAGCTACATCCTTCAAGTTCCAAGCAGGAAGCGTAGAACCAGTGATTGCAATTACATCGTTGGCAGCAAGCGTAGCGTTACCTGAAACGGTGAACGTTAGGGTCGTACCATCAGTTGCAACAGATGAGATTGCAATGTTCTTGCCAGTCGCATTGTTGTAGTTGTAAGTGCGTGCGTAAACTGCTGGAGTAGCAGGAGGAGTTACCTTGATGTTGAATGAAGACGGGGCGCCGGAAGCTGTACCTGCGTACACCTGGAATCCCGCAATATCCAATTCACAAGGCGTGTTCTGCAAAAGTACGGTCGTACCTGCAGAAGGAGTGTCGATTTTTCCGGATACAACGAATGCACCGGCGTCAAGATTTAATGACATATGAATATTACCTTTTTCTCTAGAGGGTTATTTAGTGCTGGCCTTCAATTGCCATGACCACTTCTGGTGCATGTCAATCCGTTCCGCAATGAAATTAGCAATCCCTTGCTCGTCAGCATCATTTGCGGTATGAAAAACAGATTTTAGTTTTTCGAGTACCTTACCGTTAGCTTCCAGCAAATCTTTTGCCATGGCTACAGGTTTGGTCGGGACCTTGCTATCTTTTAGCGAGGCCAACTTTAGCAGTGTATCTAATTTAAATGGAGCATACTCGTCTAACTTACGAATATTTTCCGCTATCGTATCTATAGAACTATATACGTCTTCATAGATATCTTCAAATAGCCCGTGATACTGAGAAAAATCCTCACCCTCAACGTTCCAATGATAGCCATGAGCGCGGAAATAAAAGACAGTAACGTCACCCAGTAACTCACTAAGTTCATTTGGTAGATCGCTCATTACTTACTTCTTCTTTGCCTTGTTACGTGCAGAGATAGCGGCTGCCTTCTTCTTAGCATCAGCCTTAGAAGATGCGCCCCATGCGTTCAAAGATAGTAGCAAACGTGTTGGTTCGCCATTTGGCTTATGCTCAGGACCTGGTGCACCACCCATGCGAGCCAAGAAAGAGGCCCTACGCGGGTTATCTCCGGACTTTACTGGTGCTTTAAGGTTATGACCTTCAGCCTTCGCTGAGGCACGTCCCTTGGCGTTTAAGCCACCCTTAGGGTTCTTACCCTCTTTACGCTGCCATGCAGGTGATTCAGCCATGATTACTCCCCAGCCACTGCGTAGCCATAGCGATGGTCTTGGGGGTTTACCCAGTTAATTGCTACGTTTACTAGTGCAATAACTATGATCGTCACTGCCGGAGATAGCTTAAGATCTGAGACGTTATTCAAAATATATACTAGTGCTGAACCAAGCCCAACCTTTACGGCGCTACCTAGCGGGTTATTAGCTATAAACTTTAAAACTTTTTCTTTCATGTTTACCTACTTCTTATGTGCTCGTCGTTTGTTTTCTTTAGCGACGTTGTCGCTCTTAGATATAACTCTCAGGTTACCCTTAGAGTCATTTTTCTTATTGTTGTCCTTGTGGTCAACTTCCTTACCCTTACCTACTTTACCATTTTTTTGCTCATATTCATGACGAGCTTTAGTAATAGAGGTAGTGTGCCACTTACCGTCTTCACCCTTGTATTTCTTAACATAGATAGGGCGACCACCGTTAGCAGCTGATCCCTTGTAGGGACCAAGAATGTATGAGTCTGTGCCGTGCTTTTTGTTTGCCATTAGTTGCTCGATTCTCCTTGAGCACCACGGCCTACGCTGCGGTAAGTACGAATACTTGACTTATCATTGCTGAAGTCTGCTCTAGTTTGTTTACGGTATTCTTGATCTTCTCCAGAAAAGTATTCCCTAGCCTCCCGAGCGCTATAACGAAAATCTTTTTTCTTATGGCGTCGGGGAGGCTCTGGGAATGCAGAGTCTTCGAAGTCTCCATAACTTCTAGACATATTAATCCTTAATATTGACGTAGGGGGCCTTCAAATTGACGACCACCAAGTTGCTTAACACGTTGGATGTTGTCATTAGCTTCGCCTACAGCTTTTTCTCTAAGATCGCTAATTTCAGACTCTGGAGTCGGAGATGTAGGGACAACCTCATCAGTTTCTCTACGAGGCTTTACTTGTCGAGTCTCTAGACCAGACATAGATCCCTGCACACCTGACTTAATAGCTGTAGTACCATCATCATCAATATTTTGCGTAAGACGTCGAGCTACTTCCTGAAAGTCTACAGGTACGTGTGCAGGCCTCTGTAACGGCCCCTGAGCGTTGTAATCGCCAAGTTCAGCCTTACGAGCCTCTTCTTCTCTAGAGGGCATTAGAGGGCCTTCTACGTCTTCTCCACCTAGCTGTCCAGTACGTGATGCTACTGAGCTGTTATGTGCATCTGCCATGTCTTGTAGCACATGCGGAAGATGACGTGCAATACTAGCTGCCTGACGTGCTCTAGCCTTATCCGACTCAAGACGTGGGTCTTCACCTTCTGCCGGAACATCCCTAAATGCACCTGGTCCACCACGTCGACGAGTTTCTTGTGCATCACGAACTGCTACCTGGCGCTCAGCAATACGCTTAGCTTCTTCAAGACCAGTATACTTTGCAGTATCTAGTGCTCTAGCCTGTCCAGCAAGACCTGTTTCACCAAGTAGTTCACGCTGTGCAATACGTGCTGCAGCTTCTTTAGCATCTCTATCGTAGATACCGGCCATCTTTGCGCTCATAGGCTTGTTACCACCTAGGCGTCTAGAAACGTCGTAATCACGTCCCTTTGCAGCATGGTGTGCTCCACGCATAATATCAAAGGTTCCCTTAACTCGATCCATGACACTGTCACTATCAACGCCAAGCATCCAATCACCCGCGTTTTCTACTGGAGCGGTAAAGGCGGGGCCTTCCATACCTTTTTTACTTTTAATATAGCCTGGTTGGACAGTTTCTGCAGCCACCTCATTCTCTAGCTTCTCTTTAGCCAATGCCTGCTGCTTTGGCTGCATAGATGAGAAAGACTCACGAACAGCCTTAGGACCAAGACCAGTCCACTTACCTACAACATTAAGGCGAACCAAGTGAAGTAGGTTTGGCTTAGACTTTAGCTCATCTTCGTCAATAGGAACATAATCAGCATTTCTAGGCTCAGATCTTTCTTGAGCCGCAATACGATTCTCAGCCTCTTGTACTTCAGGGTGAGCTTTTTTAAAGTGCTTAAGCCGGTACGTAAGAGCCTTACCTGTACGGAACCCATCTTTATCAACTGCACCAGCAGCTAGCTCTTCACGTATAGCAGCACATTCAGGCTTTGTGCACGTATTACCCTTTTCATGAAGATCTTCATGTTCATAAAAACGAGGTAGTGTTAAAGCACTAGCTGTACGCGTAATTCTTCCGGAGCGTGCACGATTATGTGCTTCTCTTCTTTCTTCATTAAGTTCAGCAAGACCTTGAGTCATTGATGCATCCAAGCCTGAACGCATCTTCTCGCCCTCAGACTTTGCTCTACCTTCTTCGGTAAACTCTGCTTGACGTGACGCAGGTGGCTTAAGACCACCAGGTACGTAAGGATCATTAACAGCCGCCAAGTTTGAAGCATCTCGGGTAGCGCCCATAGGATTGTCTGTGTAGCCAGTAGTTGCGTTTATAGGAACGCCCTTTTCTGACTCTGTGGGTACCGCACGAATTTTTCTATCAAACTCTTCAGTCTTAGAGGCAGCCATTGCCGCTTCTTGAGCAACGCGTGCGGCAGTAGCACGACCTGATGGAGAATTATCAACTTCCATAAGTCTTGGGTCGATATCAGAATCACGCTGAATTTGATCAGCACGTTCGTTTACCTGGGCGGTACTGTACGCAGCAGCATTAACTCTATCTGCCCGTGATCGTGCTGGTGGTACAGCAGATGGCTTAGGAGTTACTTCTTCGAAGTTTTCTTCATTGGTTGCCATTTTAATTTAATCCCTTACTTAGAGCCTGGTGTAGGAGGTTCTGGGTCTTTGCCTTCATTATCTTCTGGAGTCTTTTCGTATTGCTTTAGTCTGTCGCTAAGATCCTTGATCTGCTTATCCTTATCAGACTGCTGAGCCCTAAACTTCTCAAGATCAAGCGCAGCAGTAGGAGGTCGCTTAACAATACCTTGTAGTATGTTAAGTTCTTCTGGCATAGGGTGGTCGCCCCCAAATTTCTCTTTCCACTGATCATGGAAATCAAAGATAGCTTTTGAACCAGTTTGTTGCTTAAGTTCTGCACCCTGAGCATCCAAAGTATTCTTAAGAGTACCCATCATGATGGTTTCTTTAGCCTTAGATGCAAGTTCATTTCTTTTTCTTGCGCCAGCACCAAAAGTATTCATAGCAGCTCTAAATGGATTCCATGAACCCTCTTGCCAATTGCTATACTGCTTACGGTATTGATTACGTTGTCCTAGTTCTTCGAACTGACTGGTGTCAATATTCACAATAGTTTCCTAACTATTTATTTTTTAGCAAATTCTACGCGTGCGCCTACAGGAGTTGGGCCCTTTGGATGCTTTGGCTTTGGCTTTACACCACCGGCAGGAGGATTATCTCTTGGCGGCTTGTTATGATCTTCGTTATTAGGCTTTTTATTAAGATCGCCCTTATCCTTCTTAACACCGGGGAACTTAGGCTTAGGCTGCGGATTAGGCTTTGAAGAGCCCTTTTCTAGATACGGCTTGTTATATTCAGAGCTTCGTGGTTCTTTAGGGGCCTTAGGATCTGGCTTTGGCTTAGGCTGCGGATTAGGCTTCTTACTGCCTTGCACAGAGTGAATAGAATCCCCAGGGGTATCCTTCTTGTTAGGAGGGTAGTTAGGGTTTTCCTTGCTAGGACCTGTCTTTGGCTTAGGCTTTATAGCATTAGGGTTAATTGGTTTAGAGGGATCCTTAATGTCTCCCTGACCACTCTTGTGCAACTCATCTCCACCACCATAGGGTGTAGGATGGTTATCTCCGTGCTCATCATATGGCTTTTTGCGACCATAAGATTCTTCATGACCGTTTGAAAAATGTTTAATTGATCTCATGAATTAAGTCTCTAACTTTATAAACAATTTGTCTTATTAAAGTAATAGGGATATTTATTGCTCCCGCTCCTGGATTCGAACCAGGAACCTACGAGTTAACAGCTCGTTGCTCTGCCGTTGAGCTAAGCGGGAATTCTTACTTACTTCTTCTTCTTACCCTTGTAGCGGAAGATCCACTTAGGGTTAACGCCCTTGCCTACTTGCCAGTAGGGGGTAGGCTGAGCTTCGAAGTGAAGGTGTGGTCCTGAACTAAGACCTTCAAGACCAACCTCAGCAACTAGCTGACCCATCTTTACAATGTCTCCAGCCTTAACATGAGACTTTAGAACATGGGCATAAGTGCAGTAGTAAGTCTTGAAACGGAACTTGTGCTTAATAGTCGGGGAGAACTTACCAAGGTTTGGACCTTGCTTTCCGACTGAAGTAACAACTCCATCGGCTACAGCGTACACTGGAGTACCAACAGGGGCGCCGAAGTCAACACCTTGATGCCAACCTGACATCCACTGAGGACCTTTGACACCGTAGGCACAAGTGATCTTAGGATTTTTTACGGGATAAGTCATTATCCCTCCTTTACTTTATAGTAGGTAGTAAAAGTGTACTACGAGCTTTGGGTTAGAAAGGCCTCAAGTTCAGACGTGTACTCTGGGCAAAGGTCTACGACAGCAGCAGCAATAAGCATGCCACCAGCCTCAGCCTGATTACCGTTTGTAAACGTACCTTCTTCGACCAAGTAAGTAAGGATATCCATAAAGGTGTTACCTTCATTAAGTGCTGCGCAAGTAGCGTTACCAATATCTAGCAAGTCTGAATCAGTAGTAGCCTCAATGTATGAGTTACCCATGGCGTGGACATCAGCTAGGTACGTGTCTTCAGCGCTTGCGTAAGTATCAGTTACTGGTGGATCAACAGGAGCTGGAGCTTGCTCAGTTACTGTGACAACTGGAGCTGGGTCTGCAGACTTAGTGGATGCACAACCAGACAAAGCCAAAACAGCGATTGATGCGATAGCGATCTTTTTAATCATTTTTTATTCCTATAGGTGTGAAATGAAGACCGCCCCACCGGCTGTGACGCCTGCGTGGGACGGCCATAACTATATTAGGGTAATGCTAGTACCAACCCTTGTCAAACCATGCGTTCAAAGCCTGACATGGGGTGCCGTAGCGACCTTTTATGTATTTTAATCCCCACTTGATTTGTATAAAGGGATTTGATTGCCAACCTGTGCCCATTTTGTTTCCGGGCAGTGCTTGGGGGATGCCATGTGCACCCGATGGATTATGTGCATTAGTACGCCAACCGCTTTCGCGTTCCCACAAAGTGTTTAAGCAGATGTACTGCTGTCCACACCAGTTATAAGTATTTGCCATAATGCGGTAGGCAACTTGCTTATTGTACTTGGGTGATGCGTATGGGAGCCTTCCTACTCCCCGTGAGGCAGCACTACTTGTGCTGCATTTTGTTTGTTTTTCATTAGCATTAGCCTGGCTCTGGGCTGTGGGTAGCGATACGAGCAAGCTCGCAAGAAGCGCCACAGCGGGAGCTAGACGTTTGGTTTTGTCTAACATACCCTTCCAGATTACCACAGAAAAAGAGGAGGTTCACCGAGACAAAATAATAAAGCCCGAAACCTCAATGATTCCGGGCTTTATTTATTTAATTATTTTACTTAGCAGCGGCTTTCTTAGCAGGAGCCTTCTTTGCCACGGTCTTCTTTACCGCTTTCTTGGCTTCTACCTTCGACGCGGAACGCGCTGTAGCCACAGCCTTTACAGCTGGTGCAGCCTTACGAGCAGCGTTACGGGCTACGGTCGGAGCTGCAGCAGCTTCTTCACGCTTAGCAATCTCACGTTCTAGGCGAATGCTTAGGGTGGTTAGTTCAAACCACATCTCTTCGACATCGCGTGCGATTTCATCTTCTAGGTTGCGGATGCCCTTATTGGCTAGGAAACCGAAAGCTACGGTCGTGCAGCTTAGGATACCAATGATTGTGTAGGCGAGTGCGTTCATGTTGTTATTCCTTCTCTATAGAGGTCCTTGTGACCTGTTAACCTCTTAAGAGTAACAGCTGTCCGCGAATTGTCAAACCGCTTTATTCTGGCTGACGTATACTAATAGCACTTGCCTTCTGTGCACGTACGCTAGCCTCAGTTGCACGGCTTCTCATTTCTTGACGGACTGACTCTGGCGCAACTTTGCTCTTTGTCACATCATTTTGATAACGCTCATAGGGTGATTCAAGCTTTGGTGGTGTGACAGGAGCGTATTCCCTAGTTCCCCACGTTTTTTGATCTGCTTCTGCTTTAGCTCTACTTGCCTGCTGTTCTGGAGTTACAACCCCAGACCAAGCGGAATCAGAAGTTCTGCTAACTTCGTCTCTTGCTTGCTGTTCACGAGACAAACCCCCAGACCAAGCAGCCATAGACTCTGGGCTAAGGAAATCATGTGCTCCTGAGCGTACCTGACGGTTAGGGTTACTAGAACGATCAGAACCACCTAGGCTCTTAAACATTTTACCAAAAAATGACATTATATTCCTTAAAATAGGTTGTTTAGTTGATTATAACTAAAAGCAACGATAAAACTACTTAAAAACTACGGAATCCCAAGCTCGTGTATCCCAACCTGGATCAGTGCACTGCACACATACTGGATGAGCTTCTTCCTTATGTAGGCCCATAGCGTGGTCACCGAGCAAAGATACGTGATCTATTACTTTGGATACCTTATCCTTGACTCTTCTTAGGGCAGAGCGAGGAGATACAGACTCAATACGACTCTCATCGTACGCAACCTTACGCTCTAGGTGTCTACGCTCGTTGTCAGACAAGTCTGCAGCTGTCGGACGTCCGGAACCAGTATTCCTATTAGGTACAAAAACGTCCTTAGCAGGCTTCCTACCGACCATTCTGGTGTACACAGCCGTACTTTCACCATTAGGAGCAGTCTCAGGGGCGTCCTGATCATAAAAATTAGATGGACCAGGTCTAGATTCGCCTCTTTGATACGATCTCATGACTCTACGGGCTTCCAAATTAGCAATTGGGTTATCAAACTGTCCGTTTTCTGGTTTCATACGTCTATCTTACGTATAGCCACTGCATAGAAACCCCTAAAACACTGAAAATTTTGGGACGTCCGCCGATTTTGCTCCAAATCTCAATGATCATAGATAGAAAACTTGGCCACTGTACAGCCATATGACTCTCAACTCCGCGTCTCATCTGCCGTAACGGTTTTGACTTATCATTTAAGGGTGTCCCACCGTATGTCGGACATAATGTCTAAAGGGCGGAGCCATTGGCTTCGCCCTTTATGCTATCCTCTCTCTCTTTACAGCCCCGGCAGGGTCCGATTCCCTGTCGGGGCACTCTTATGGGAAAGTCCCATAAGTACTCCCGTAAGGAGAAACCATGGATGAGTCCATGTTGTCAGACCTG
>Ga0209191_1001072_pt1 | contig 18667 bp, 17 predicted proteins | sample S_130626_EF_Meta_FD_187320 | JGI IMG/M metagenome (GOLD analysis project Ga0209191, IMG submission 187320) | Freshwater microbial communities from Lake Simoncouche, Canada to study carbon cycling - S_130626_EF_MetaG (SPAdes) (version 2) | ecosystem: Environmental > Aquatic > Freshwater > Lake ...
CATTGAACCTGACATTGAAAATATTTTAATTTCTCCCACCTGGTCCAAAAGATTCCGTGCAGTGGACACTACGAAAAAAGTCTATATAAAAACCATAAAAGACAAAGAACCGGCGATTTTTATCGAATATGCACCTAATGGAACCATACGAAAAGTTTTGCAATCCATTGGAAAAGTCATTGAAGGTAGTATTACTGTACACAGCACCAAACTTATCAGCGTTGACCTAGCTGAAAAAAACATAGTCGGAGTAGTGGATTTACTTAAATCACATAAATTTGAATTCGACCAAAAAATCACCGATTTTTACGAAATTATCAAAAAATGGCAATTTCAAACTGAATGTAAAAAATTCATTTTTGGGGAAGATTTGTATCCTTTGATACAAACAGCATTGGTCGATGACATCGGTCATGAAAATTTGACCAACAGACTGATAGTTCAGGATCGAAAAACACGATTTCACTTTTTGACCGAAAAAACCCGAGAAAATCCGGAAAAATTGATAAATCTCATAGCTCACAGAACACAGCAAAAATTATGGATTGACTCAAATTCACATGCATTGCCTGATTTGATTAAAAGTTTGAAAGAACTTAATCGTTTACCACTATTGGTTATTTTTGATAGTCATAGTGCAGAGTCATGTACTAGAAATTTACAAAATCTTCAAAATTCCTTGGAAAAAAATGAAATTTCCAAGGGTGTTGGAATATACTTCAGATTGCAAAACGACACAACTGGTAAAGTTTTTAATTCATTCATCCAGGACAACCACTACAATTCACCCATGAATAGTGACACTATGGTTGCTGGAATACAAGCCGGGAAATTACCCAAATTCTTTCTAAAAGATTGCAATTGGGCACCAAAAAGTGTTATAGTGTTAGGTAGTAACTTGCGTCATAGCAAGTCTGCCGTTTACAGCAATCGTTGCGATTTAATTATTTCATACTCGGATAAACCAAGTATATTTGACAACAACACAGGATGGGCTACCAGCACATGGGCATTGTAAAATTAGTCATTAAAGATGAAGTCAACATCAAGATAGAAGGTCTTGAGTTAGATGCACGGAAGAAATTAGCAAACGCATTTAAATTCTTCGCCCCATACGCTAGATACCATCCTGCATATAAATTGGGTCGCTGGGATGGTACTGTAAGTCTATTTGGACTCGGCGGTAACGGCTATTTGAATCAGCTGGAAAAAGTCATGCAAATACTACATGGCTTAGGGATTTCACTAGAAGAAGTTGAAGACCAGCGCGACCCAATCAAGCTGGCATTTCCAGAAGTTACTGAAGATTTCTGGGGAGAACGCTGTTGGCCAAAAGGTCATCAACAGGCAGGACAGCCTATCAAGTTGCGTGATTATCAATTGGATGTGATTAACAATTTTCTTAAAAATCCCCAGGCTTTGCAGGAAGTGGCTACTGGTGCGGGTAAGACAATTATCACTGCAACCTTGAGTAAACTGTGCGAAAACTTTGGTCGCACTATCACAATCGTACCTAACAAGAGCTTGGTAGAACAAACAGAAGAAGATTTTATTAACTGTGGTTTAGATGTAGGAGTTTATTATGGCGACAGGAAGGACCTCAATAAAACGCATACGATTTGCACGTGGCAGAGCCTTAACATATTGGATAAGAAATCAAAGAATCAAGAACATGACATCGTCACGCTAGCAGAATTTCTCGATGGTGTTAAGACAGTTATTGTCGATGAAGTACACATGGCCAAAGCAGAAGTGCTGAAGAATTTACTTACGCAGAACTTATGCAATGCACCAATTCGATGGGGATTAACAGGAACTGTTCCTAAAGAAGCACACGAATTTGAAGCTATCTTTGCAAGCCTTGGGCCAGTTATACATAGCATACAAGCACACGAGTTACAAACTAAAGGTGTACTAAGTGACTGTCACGTTAAAGTAGTGCAGTTAATGGACCTAAAAGAATTTAGCAGTTACCCAGAAGAATTAAAATATCTTGTTACAGACGAAGACAGGATGATTTATCTAAGCAAGCTAATTAAAACAATATCCCAATCAGGCAATACGTTAGTTCTAGTCAATAGAATTGATTCAGGCAAATTCATAATAAATGAAATACCAGAGGCAGTGTTTATCTCGGGCGAGGTCAAAACCAAAGATAGAAAAGAAGAATATGACGAAATTAAAACGAATGATAACAAGATTATTGTGGCGACTTTTGGTGTGGCCGCTGTTGGTATTAATATCCCTAGGATTTTTAATATGGTTCTTCTTGAGCCCGGAAAGAGCTTTGTTCGCGTTATACAGTCAATTGGACGAGGTATTCGGAAAGCAGAAGACAAAGACTTCGTACAAATCTGGGACATAACCAGTACCTGTAAGTATGCAAAACGGCATCTTACAGAAAGAAAGAAATTTTATAAGGACGCCAAATATCCGTTTACTATTGAAAAAACGGATTGGCAACGATAAGGAATTATGCAGATATTAACATTAGAGAACAAAACATTTTTACTGGATAATCTTCCAGAGGAAGTAGACGAGGAATGTAGATTTGCTGTGCTAGATAACAGTGATCCTAAAGAACCAGACTTTTTCTTTATGCCATTAATATTCTTAGAATCGTTTAATGCACCGGCAATGGTACTTAATATTGGCGGTCAACAAGTTACAATGCCTATCGATTGGCACATAGCAGTAGGTGACAGTTCAAGCGGCTGTGATATTGAAATTTTACCATTAACCAGCTTAAATGACCGAGGATTTGAAGCATTAATTTTTAATCCACTTAGCAGTTTTAGAGTTGAGTTTAAGAAGATTGAAATTGTAAATTTTTATAATGATGTCAAATGGTACTTTCCCAAGATGAAAAATAATCAATTGCTTGCTACTCCACTTAGTACAAATGAAAAACCAGACTGTGCTTATTTTTGTAAGGAAATTAGCCGTCAAAGCGAAATTATTGATTTAAGTAAGATATTATAATATGGGCAGTCTTAAACCAGGAGCAACTTACATTTATGAACGCAACGGCGATGAAGTGTACGCTCGCGAGTTTGGAGAAACTGATCGTAAGTTAATTGGCTACAAATACGAAATGGAAGATAAACCTGATCCACGCACCGATGACGGCAGACCGTTAGTCGAACACATACGAGAAAGTAAATTGTGGGGTGAAATTCGGCGAGAAGCAAAAACCAATATCACTTTACAAAAGGCCTTAGATCGTGCTATAATGATATACAAGTTGAGTAAGGATAAGGTTTAATGGCAGAAAAATTAGCAATTAAAGAAGTAATGGCGGCCGTAGATAGCGGCTATATAGGGCTATGGGACGAGCTTGATGAAGAGCAACGCAAGGCTCTTAAGAGCGAATTTTTTATTATGAATCGTTATATTAGTAATGTAAAAACTAATAACGTTGAGCTCCAACAACATTACTTGCTAACTGTCAACGAGTATTTTAATAAACATTGGGCACTTTTACAAAAGCATCCTAAGCTCTTGTGGATGTTGCTGGCCATGTGTGGACATGAAAGTAAAAAGATTCATTACCACGAATGGATTGGATTTAAAAAGAAACCTGGCAATAGTTCAGATAAAAAAGTAAAATTTTTGCTAGACATCTATCCTACAAAAAAACAAGTTGATTGCGAATTACTTGCAGAACTAATGAACGATGCAGATTTTAAAGAACTAGCGCAAATGCATGGAATGGAAGATGTAGAGGTTAAAAAATTATTAAAATGACACTAGCGGCAACACAATTTGTTTGTCAATATTGTTCAAATACGTTTAGTAAAGAAAAAACGTTGATGGTGCATCTGTGCGAACAAAAACGCAGAGCATTGGCTAAAACTGAAAAACATGTCGTCATGGGATACGATGCTTTTAATCGATTCTTTAAAATGAGTCAGAATTTAAAAGGCAATAAAACATATGATGAGTTTGCAAAAAGTCCGTACTATAATGCTTTTGTTAAGTTTGGTTCTTTCGTTAGCAATGTTAACCCTTTATACCCTGACAGGTTTATCGATTATGTTATTAAGAGCGGTGTTAAATTAGATCACTGGTGCAGAGATGAATTATATGAAAAGTATGTTGCGGACTTAATTCGTACTGAAACAGTAGAGACAGCATTACAACGTAGTATTGGACATATGATGACATGGGCAGATGCACACCAGAGTCAATGGAATCATTATTTTTTATATGTTAGTTTAAATAGGGCAACGTTTGATATACGTGATGGTAAGATAAGTCCATGGATAATATTAAACAGTAAAAATGGAAAAGAGATGTTATCAAAATTTAGTGACGAACAGTTGGCCGCAGTTGGCACTACAATTGATCCACAATTTTGGATGAACAAATTTAAAAAATTACCTGCGGATGTTGAGCTAGTAAGACAAGTAGTTAAGGAATCTAATATATGAGAACGTTGTTAGACGGCACAGAAGCAGAAGAATACAACACAGCGATAACACTTTCAATAACAACAAAGTGTCCAGACAAGTGGTTATTAGTAGATCAAGAAACGGGAGAAGTATACGTTCCATATACTACTCCAGGAAATTTACAATGGAAAAAAATTGCAACGTGGGATGGTAAAGATGCCTGATATTGAATTAAATGTCTTAGAACAAACTAGTATACTTAGAATTAAATCACTGCTGACTAAAGAACAATGTGTTGATATTTCTAAACAAGTTATAGATTATAAGAACACAGATAATATTGCAGATGTTCGAGAAAATAAACATGTCAATCCAGGTTGCTGGATGGGTAAACCGCATTTTAATAATGGATTTACTAAAGATACCGAATTGTTATTAGTCGATACAATACGTACTGCTTGCCAGATGTATTATGAATGTCAACCCGATCCTGTGAATATTAGTCGCACATCATATAGTCCATTGACAAAAAATGATTGGGATATTTGGCCGTGGTTCAATGTTAATGATGTTGGCAGTGAAAACAGAGAACATACTCATCTTGGCGACAGACCTTATATGTGCGGGGTTGTATATTTGCAATCACAAGGTACTGGACGAATTGAATTTATGCCCTATAATTACACTTATAAACAAGTTCATCCTGAATGGCCATACAATGGTGTTGCATATTACGAACCGGAAGACGGTGATGTATTAATGTTCCCGCCGTATCTATTACACCGTGTTGAACGTAACACTGGTTCCCAACAGAGAATTACTATGGCATTCAATGCTAGAACTGAACAAAACAGGACACCAAATGCCTGATATTGACATAGACTTTTTAGATCGTACAGATGCTTTGAATATTTTAAAGCATACACCGGCCGCTATCGAAGATCGTGGAACTTTTAAAAAGCACAATACCGGTGTATATTGTACATCTATTCCGTACAATCCACTTACTGGTATGAGTACAATAGATTATAAACAGGCAGAAGATAGAGGATATTTTAAGATAGATTTTCTTAATGTCAGCATCTATAAAGGTGTAAAAGATGAAACACACCTTAAACAACTTATGGAGGTTGAACCACTATGGGATCTACTGGAACAGGACGACTTCACCAATCTACTCTTTCACGTGAATGGGCACGGGCACGTATTGAGGCAGATGAAACCGAAAGATATAGAATCGCTCGCGGCTTGTCTAGCAATCATTCGCCCAGCAAAGAAACATTTGTTAGGCAAACCGTGGACAGAAGTAATGCAGTCAGTATGGACGAAACCAACGACTGAAGAATATTACTTTAAGAAGGCACATGCTGTGGCCTATGCTATGGCTATTGTGGTACAGATGAATTTGATATGCGAAGGTATCAGTTACGAGTACACTTAACGTACTCTTCGTACCAGTTGTACACTTTTACGTTTAACACGTTTCAGTGTTAAATTCATCAAGTTAACAACTGGACCAAGTATTACGCGAGCATCTTTGCTATTGAATGTTTTTATAGCATAATGAAATGGTTGTATTTGCTCTCTACAAAATATGTTGATAGGAAATTGGCGGTTTGACTCCCACCACCAAGTTTCTCCTATATCTAAAAATATTTCGCGTTCTTCCAATGTTTTAATGGCATTAAGGTCGTAGAAGCTGGTTACATATTGATCCTGATTTATGATAATCCCAATGTATTCCAATTCGCCGTAGTTTAACACACTGATAAAGGGTAGTTTTTGTTCTATGTTATCTCTTAGTTTTGCCATAAATATAGTATAAAGGTCCTGCGCTAATGCAAAAAATCTCAACGTATTTATATCCAAATAGAATCGAACTATTGGCTGATTTGGCAGGTTTCACTGTGGAGTATACAAACGTGTATCAAAGAAACATAAAAATTTATGCTGGTATAGATAATACCATAGAGTTCGACATCAAGAACCCAGACCAGAAACGCATCGACTTATCTACATTAAGTATGATAGAACTTAACGTTATGGATGCTAGTGGTCAGGCATTACCAAACAGTCCGTATACAGTTATTCCTATGTTGCCACAGACTACATACAAAGGACTAGCATCAGTTACTCTTCCACAAGATGATTTGGATCAACTGGATCATCAGTTTTTATCATTCAGTGTGTCAGCTATAAAATCTGGTAAGGACGTTTTATTGTACGGCGATACTAGATTTGGTGCGGTTGGTAAAATGGAACTTGTGGGTGATGCAATGCCTACTATCAAAGACGATCAAGTAGTGACTAGTTTTTACAAAGACTTGCAGTATGGTACTAGTATGATAGAATATTTCCATAGCAGTGCAATACCTTTGAGATTTTACGAAGCAGTTCCAAATAACGAAACAAGTGTGGAATTTAGATTTGATCAATTAATTGGCACTGTAAAAGTTGAAGTGACCAAAGATGCAAGTATCAGTTCCGAAACATTTACGCTTCGAGGCACTGTTTTAGATACGTTTACAGTTGATTCTGCAACTGCATACATGCTCAAAAGATATCAAAACATAGAAGATTATACCTATATGCGTGTAACTTTTAATCGTACAGACGTGCAAGCAACAACTGGTACAATTACCAAAGTAACGGTATCATAAAGGTTGACCTGCTGTAATTAACCTGTTATACTCACTTATATGAGTATAATCACGGACACTATCAATAGCTATCTTCCTGCAAAACGGAAGCAAACTCCTAGTGGTTGGATTAGTTTCAATGCTGTATGCTGTGATGATAAACGCCAACGTGGCGGACTTATATTCAACGCAGGCGATGCTGTTAGTTACCACTGTTTCAATTGCGGATTCAAAGCTAGCTGGCAACCTGGTAGACTCATAAGTCAAAAAATGAACAAGTTTATGCGCGACTTAGGCATGGGCGATGATACTATTGGGCAATTAAGATTAGAAGCTTTAAAATTAAACGAGGACTCTAATACCGAAGTACGTAGTATAGTTCCAACTTTTGAAGCACGAGCATTGCCAATAGATTCTCTGAGTTTTAATGATTTAGATACGTTTTTAAAACTTCCAGACGGTGATCATGCAGTTCCAACAAAGTTTACTGAAGCATACGCATACTTGGTTGATAGAAAAATTAATCCATGGAGTTATCCGTTTTACTGGTGTCCTAGAACGGGATTTAATAATAGACTTATTATTCCGTTTTTATACAAAGGTGAAATTGTAGGTTGGACTGCCCGTGCTTTTAGTGATGCTAAACCTAAGTATCTAAGCGAACAGCAACCTGGTTATGTGTTTAATTTAGATGCACAAAATAATAATAGACAATTCGTAATTGTTTGTGAAGGCCCGTTTGATGCGATAAGTATTGACGGATGCGCCTTACTTGGCGCTGAAATTAAAGATAGCCAAAATTGGTTACTCAAGCAATTAAATAAAGAAATCGTTCTAGTTCCAGACAGAGATAAGGCTGGATTACTAACACTGGAACAAGCGTTGGACTACGGTTGGAGTGTTAGTATGCCCGACTGGCCCGATGATGTTAAAGATGTAAATGATGCAATTATAAAGTTAGGAAGACTAGCTACACTGTATAAAATAGCACAGGCAAAAGAAGCTAATCCTCTTAAAATACAATTAAAAGCTAAGAAATGGTTCAAGGAAACATATGAAAAAACTAATTGAAATCCTTCTATGGCCGCTACATAAGTGGCAAGCGAATAGAGCATTTAAAAAACGTTTGGAAGAATTGCGGAAACGTGATCCGTTTATCTACAAATGATAACCTGGGGAATCTCTGCTAATAGTCACGATTCGGCTATTGCTGTATTTTGTGACGAAAAACTAGTCTTTGCTAGCCACGGCGAACGATTTAGTGGAAAGAAAAACGATAGAGATTTATGTCACGAACTTGTCAGCTATGCACGTGAAAAGTTTGGAGAACCTAAACGAGTTTATTGGTACGAAAATCCGTATTTTAAAACACTTCGTCAATTATTTGCTGGGCAAGGATGGAAGTGGAAAGATAATGATATTAAATTATATCTATCTAAATACGGAATTAGTTGCCCTATAACTTATGTAGATCATCATAAAAGTCATGCGGCCGCTGGATATTATACCAGTGGAATGGATAATGCGGCAGTTGTAGTGTTAGATGCTATTGGCGAGTTTACTACCTATTCAGTATGGGAAGGTAACGGCAAAGTCTTAAGAAAACTAACTACGTTAGAATACCCAAATAGTTTAGGATTGTTTTATAGTGCAATGACACAACGGTGTCATTTAACACCTAATGAAGAAGAATATATTTTAATGGGCATGAGTGCATATGGTAACCCAAGTCGACTTACTAGGGATATATTAAGTGACTTTGTGCAATTGCCAAACGATGATTACCAACATGCATTTAGAATTAAAAAGAACTTACACAGAGGATGTCAGGACTGGCGTCCAGATTTGATTATAAACGACACATTTGACATTGCGGCCGCAACCCAAGCAGTTTATGAAATGGCATTTGAACGGGTGTTACAACAAGCCGCACAAATGACTGGATCTCGACAACTTGTATTAATGGGCGGTTGTGCATTAAATTGTTTAGCCAACAGGCTTACAGGCAAGTACTTTGATAAAACATGGATTTATCCTAACCCAGGCGATGCAGGTAGTGCTATAGGTGCAGTACTGGCACATAAGCCGCATTGGAAAGATTATACTGACTGGTCTAATAATTTCTTAGGCTATGATATGGGCCACCGTTCTTCCAATGAAGAAATTGTAGAATATATTACACAGCATAAAATTTGTGGTGTTGCTAGAGGTCGTGCAGAATTTGGACCTAGAGCATTAGGAAATAGATCATTACTAGCAGACCCTCGTGGTAATGATATAAAGGATAAAGTAAATGCAATCAAACAACGACAAGAATTTAGACCATTTGGTCCAGCAATACTCGAAGAGCATGTGGACATGTACTTTGATATGCCTGGCGGTTGGAGTACTAGTAGGTATATGCAAGTGGTCGCTCGTTGTAGGCATCCTAGCCACTATCCTGCCATTGTTCATCGTGATGGAACTTCACGTGTACAAACTGTACCAAACGATGGAAGCCCGTTTAGACAACTCTTAGAATTATGGTATAAAGAAACTGGATGTCCAATGTTACTCAACACCAGTTTAAATATTAAAGGTAAACCCATGGTAAATGACTATGCAGATGCAAAAAACTTTGAACATCAATACGGTGTTAAAGTGTTTAACTAGAGTATATAATAAAGTATGAGTGAAAAACAAGAAAACAAAGCAAGACAGAACGTTGATTATGGATATGACATTCAGCGTGTATATTTAGAAATGATGCTGGCAGATGCAGGTACATTTGTGCGGTGCCAAAGCATTTTTGACAGCAAACTATTTGACCGTCGACTACAAGAGGCCGCAGAATTTTTGACTGCGTATGTAAGCGACAATAATGTATTGCCTACTCCGGACATTATTAATGCGGCTACTGGTAGCACACTAAAGGCCGCGACTGATTTGCGTGAAGAACACTTTGAATGGCTGATGAATGACTTTGAAACATTTATCCGTCACAAAGGTCTTGAACGTGCAATCTTAGAAAGTGCTGACCTGCTGGAAAAGGGTGAGTACGGTCCAGTGGAAGAAAAGATCAAACAAGCAGTACAAGTGGGCCTACAGCGTGACATGGGTACTGATTATTTTAAAGATCCCCGTGCTCGACTAATGGCTATCAAAGACAAGAATGGCCAGATTAGTACTGGTTGGAAAAATGTTGATGACAAACTGTTTGGAGGATTCAACCGTGGTGAGCTTAATATTTGGGCTGGTGGCTCTGGTGCTGGTAAATCGTTATTCCTGGCTAATCTCGGAGTGAACTATGCCCTGGCCGGACTCAATGTGATCTATCTAACATTGGAACTGAGTGAAGAGTTGGTCAGTATGCGTGTGGATGCTATGGTGACTGGAATACCCACAAGAGAGATTTTCAAGAACATTGATGATGTTGAAATGAAAGTCAAAATGATCGGTAAGAAGAGTGGACAGTTTCAAGTCAAGTACATGCCCAGTGGCAAAACAGCCAACGACATTCGTGCTTATTTGAAAGAGTATGAAATCAAAATGGGTCGTAAAGTTGATGTGTTGCTGGTCGACTACATGGACTTGCTGATGCCGTTGAGCAAGAAGATTTCAGCTGAAAACTTGTTTGTAAAAGACAAGTATGTATCGGAAGAGTTGCGTAATCTAGCAGTGGAAAAGAACTGTGTGTTTGTTACTGCGGCACAGTTGAATCGCGGTGCTGTGGAAGAAGTGGAGTTTGATCACAGTCATATCTCAGGCGGATTAAGTAAGATTCAAACAGCAGATAATGTGTTTGGTATCTTTACCAGTCGTGCTATGCGTGAGCGAGGCCGCTATCAAATCCAACTAATGAAAACACGCAGTTCAAGTGGCGTTGGCATGAAAATTGACTTAGATTTTAATGTTGACACATTGCGTATTACTGATTGTTTAGAGGATGATACTCAAGTGGCTATGCGTAGTACCGGTAGTAGCTTTATTGATAGTTTGAAGCAAAAAACTACAGTGACTAGCTCAGAAATACCCACAGATCCTAGTCAGGGCAAGCCTGTTGCAAAAGTAACTGCTCAAGTTGAAAGCAGTAAATTGCGTGAACTTTTGAATAAAATACCCGGTGATTCGGATGACTTTTAACTAAATATATTATCAACCAGTACCGTATTTTTTGAATAAATACGTAAAGAGAGAAATTAACTATGTCACAAAGAGATATATTCCGTAAATATTTAGACATCTTAAATGAAGATGAAGAAACTAAAAAGCCAGAAGCTCCAATATCTGGGCCTGTGGATGACGAATCCCTAAGCAAATTAACAATGGATCCAGATGCCTTTAAATCACTTAAAAATGCAATTAAGGAATTTCAAGAATCTTTACATTTACCAGCAACTGGTGAGTTTACTCCGGAAACAATGGCCGCGTATATTTCCAATGGGCGCCAGAAGAATTTAGATCGTGTTGCATCTGGTAAAGAGCAAGGCGGAGAAGAATCTACTGCTACGGATCTTGCTGAAGGGTTAGGAGATAGTCATGTTGCTGATAGATGTCATATGCTAGAATGCAAAGCCGCACTACATCACGGTTTTGGTGACGGTTTGTTAAATCACGAACATATGACGACACATGCTGTTGGAACTCCGCATCACAGCCATTATTCACATGGACATTTAGAAGGTCTTAAAGAAGCTGGAACTGCTTGGCACGGCGCATAAATTAATTTATACTATAAAAAGCCACTTTTAGTGGCTTTTTTTTTGGCTGTACCTTAAATTAACTATAGATAAATATAGTACTAGACAATAGGAATTCATATGGCTTCATTGATTAAGTTACGCAGAGATACCGCGGCTAATTGGACTAGCGTTAATCCAACGCTGGCTTCGGGCGAACCCGGATTAGAAACAGATACTTTAAAAATAAAATACGGGAACGGAAGCACGGCATGGAATAGCTTATCATATTCTGGCGGCGTAAGTACATATTCATTGCCAATTGCCAGCACTACAACATTAGGCGGTGTTAAAGTAGATGGATCATCTATAACTATCAATGCTGGAGTAATTAGTGCTACAGGCGGAGGTGGTGGTGGAAGCGGATCAGTTAATGCTGGTGTTGCAAACTCCTTAGCATACTATCCAGGTAATACAAATGCTGTTGACGATGCGGCCGGCCTATCATGGGATAGTGTCAATAGTGTATTCACAGTGTCTGCAACAACTGTACTACAACAAAGTACTGAAGTTCTTAATACCAAAGTTGGTGCTACGGGCATTGTCACTCATGATTTTTCAACTGGTGCAATATGGTACCATGCAGGTGTATTAGCAGGATTCACAGCAAATTTTACCAACGTACCTACAACAAACAATCGAGCAACGGTTGTAACTATTATTATCACACAGGGTGCAACTGCATTTTTACCAAGTGCAATTCAAATTAACGGATCTGCACAAGCAATTAGTTGGTTAGGAGGCAGTGCTCCTAGTGGTAATGCAAGTAAAACTGATTTTGTTTCATTTACAATTTTACGTGTCAATAGCACATGGATTGTTACTGGTAGCTTGAGCACATACGGATAAACTATGCCACGTATTACATCAATATCTGGCAGAAGTTTAGCAAATACCGCTACTAAAAGATCCATCGTATATTATCCATTTACTGGAACAAATATATCAGGATTGGCAACGACTACGCAACTAGGCGGCGGCAATAGAATACAAAATATAAGCACATGGTCGTTTAGTAACGGCAACGTTGCATTTATTGGAACAGGATTGCCTTATCACAGTTATGGAAATGTGCTTGCCGCAAATATTCCTGCACAACAAAATTTTAATTTAAACTGGACATACCGTGGTGGAACAAACGTAGAAGGATCAGCTGTAGAAACAGGTGGAGGGTTGATTGGTGTATGGCTTAACGGTGTATCCATGTTTAATCCTAGCGCACAAGCTGGAGCACCAACTGGTCCAAATTTGTTGGCACCTACATGGCAGTATAACGCGGCCAGTTCTGCAGGCAAAGATTTAGGATATACTTTTGGAGAAGATTTGGCTGGAGGCCATGCGGCACCACCCAATCAGTATCATTATCACGACGGCTCGTTCCTTACAGCATGGTTAACTGGCGTTGGACATACTTCAGGAGCATGGGGCACTACTGGCCTAGCTGAAACAAGTATTATCAAATATCTTTCTAGTGGTTTAACACATGCCGACGGCCATAGTAAAATATTAGGTATTAGTGCAGACGGATATCCTGTGTATGGCCCGTACGGTTATAGTGTAGCAACAAGCAATACAGGTGGTATAAAGCGACTGGGATCGGGCTATACGTTGAATTCCGCAGATAGTCGTATAGGAACTGCGGCCAGCAATACAACACTATATCCACTGGGTATTTTTATTCAAGATTATAGTTATACAGCAAGTGGAGATTTAGATCAACACAATGGTCGTTATTGTGTAACTCCTGATTATCCCAGTGGAACCTATGCGTATTTTATCACATTGAATTCATCGTTAGAGCCGGTATTTCCTTATATCATAGGAAATACGTACTATGGTACTCCTGCTAATTTAGCTTAAATACTAAAAGGACAAAAGAATGTTACCAATAAGAGCACTTAGACTTACTAGACACGATGCAACAACATTAGATCGTATGGCTTTTGAAGAAGGCGAGCTAGTTTTTGATTCTACTAATGGGCTTATACGTCTTATGGACGGTAACAACTTTGGCGGTAAGAAACTGGCCAACCAAGTGTGGGCTACTAGTGCAATTAGTACAGCAATCACAGCAAACAATGTCACAGTTAATGCGGCTATTGCATTAAAAGCACCTATTAATAACCCGGGATTTACTGGCACAGTTACTGGTATTACTGCCACAATGGTTGGTTTGGGTAATGTAACTAATGAATCTAAAGCAACTATGTTTAGTGGGCCAACATTTACAGGCACCACTTCTGGAACATTTAGTGGCCCATTAACTGGTAATGTAACAGGTAATGTAACAGGTAATGTAACAGGTAATGTAACAGGTAACGCAGATACTGCCACTAAACTGGCCGCAACTAAAACTATCAACGGTGTGGCATTTGATGGCAGTGCTAATATATCGGTCAGTACATTAGTTAACGGTGGCAACACTGTGACTCTTGCCAGTAATGGTGCGTTAACTGTTCCTGGAACAATAACTGTTCCAAATATAATTCTCGACGCAGGAAATATCAGTTTCTTAGGCAATGGTTCCGGTCTTCAAGGCGCCATGAGCTTTAATATATCAACTAATAGCTTTAGTAACACCTGGAATTTTAGTCAAACTGGTGATTTGACTGCGCCCGGCAACATCATAACCTCGACTGGAACTGTGACAGCCAACGCGGCAACAATAACCACAGCTGTCACAGTTGGTACTAATGTTAACATAAGTACATTACCAACACAGCCACAACATGCAACAAACAAGAAATACGTAGACGCAAGATCTGTAGCAATGTCTATAGCAATGAGCTAATCAAGGAATAATTTAAATGGCAAAGAAACAAATATCAACGTACAAATTTATACCAGGCATAGTGCCTCCTGCTTATGGCATATATCCCAAAGCAGTAGCATTGTTAACAGCCAACGAAATATTCCTTCAAGAAGAGATCAGCGCATACATCGCCGGACAAGTGGCGGCCAACGTTAGTAACAGCGGAAGCATTTACTACGGATATGCGTATGATGCCACCAGGATTGCCAAATGTAAACGTGATATTGGTTATTTAATTGACGGTATAATTTACGATTTGACATATGGTGGTAACAGTACAAGCTACCAAGTGGCCAATAGATATTACGTTCAAGGCGCATTACAAGTTATTAATTCTCCTGTTGAAGTAGATGCACAAACTTGGTTACGAAATAAAATTACAACAAATATTTTAACCAACACATCATACACCAGATTAAACAATACGACTACACAAACAACTATTTCAGGACAAGCAGGAGAAGTGGGCGGCATTACACAGACCACAACCTTGTTTAACATTTCAATTAATGCAATTAATTCTGGATTAAGTTCAATTCCTGCCGTGGTTGCACCCAACAGTCAAAATGGTGGATTACTTCCTAACGCAATCACATTGCTAGAAGCAAACAAACGTTATCTCGTAGAAGAAGTCATTGCTTATATTGCCTACAATGTGGCCAACAATATTGCACCATATGTTTCTTATTCATATAATTCTGAAAAATGTCGCCGAGATGTTAGCTATGTATTAGAAGGATATATTACTGATCTGAAACACGGCGGCAATAGACAGACATTATTTAATGCAAACTATTATTGGTTAAACGGTGTAGCTCAAGTGGACGGTGATCGTTTACCAGAAGTTTATGCTCACACTTTCTTAAGAGGGCTAATTCAAAATTATATTTTAACTAACACGGCATTCAGCAGTGTAAACACAACCGTATCACAAGTTATTAATAATGGTACGTTACCAGAAACAAGTGCATATACCGCAGTAGCATTATTAGCTGATGCAATTATTAGTGTTATCCAGTATGGTCCAACATACCTACCAACCACTATTACTAATCGCGGAGCAATTAAGTTTCCTGGTTTTTATAAACTTAAAGATGTGTTATTAATTACAAACACAAGTCGCAATATTATATTGTATAATTTTGCAGATCCTACATACAAAGCAGAAGTCACATACAGTGAAACTTATGACAGCGATTTTCCTGCGGCCCTATATGGTAACGACCGTGTAACTACTATTACATTTGATATTGACACTACCAATCATATGGTAACAGACAATATTCAAATATTTGTAGAAGGTGCCGAACAAATTGTTCGTATGAACCGTATTGGCACAGACGCCATGGAACGTATGAAAGTAGGTATTCCACAGTCAATGTTGGACGCTGACTTTGAATATGGACTACAACCAACTAAGTGGCAAGCACTTTCATTGATGCGTAACTATCCAGCTATCTATGAAATCCCAGGTAGTGATATTGCTGTTATCAGTGTGGTAACAGATGCATCAGCTGGTACAGCTGGTACTGGTGCTAGCCAAATTACAGTTACTACACAAAGCGCACACGGCCTTGCTCCAGGAGATGCTATTACAATTAAAGCTCTTGCTAACAGTATTTCAGGTTTTAGTCGTGCAGAGGGAAGTTTTCTTTTAGCCACGGCCAGCGGTAATACACTAACATACTTTGCTAAATCTAAAGTTGGTACTAGTAACGGACAACAGTTATCTAGTACATACACGCAGTTACGCAAAGGCAACTATTATACTGGTGCGGCCATTGGTAGTCCAATATTTTCAGTATTCTCTGCAGGTTCTTCCGGTACAATCACCACAAGTTTGATTACTGCAAGTGGATCTGATGTAATTGGTTTTTCAGGATCGGCTCCTCCTCTAGGAGCTCCATTGAGCGGCACAGGTATTAACAGTGGTACTCAAGTTACGGCGGTTGCAGGTTCAGGCGGTGTAGCGGCCAGTACAACATTGATTTCCAATGCGATTATTGGAGCTACTACCGTTGATGTAACGTCAACGGCAAATATTGGGCCGGGATTAGTATTTGATCGAGGCGATGGCCAAGCTGTGTTAGTTACTAACGTTAGTGGTAGTACTGTAACATTGGGCGGGCCGCTGACTGTTAACATTACAGGCACTACACAAAGTTATACAAGTTTGACACAAACTAGTACAACCGGTACTGGAACTGGTGCTGTATTTACAGTAAGCCGTTCTGGTGCCAGCTACACTACATCAGCAACAACTCCGGGTACAGGATATGTTGCAGGCAACACAATCACATTTGCTGGCGCAGGCCTTGGCGGTACAACTCCTACTAATAATGCTGTGGCCACTATTGGCACAGCAAGTCCTATTAAATCAGTGACAGGATTCAATTCTGGATCGTTGATAGGTGGTACTGGTTATACAAGTTCAACATACACCGATGTTACAACAACAGTAAGCCCAAGTGGTGGTACTGGTTTATTGGTGAATATTATCACTGACGGCAGTGCTGTACTAAGTGTCAGCGTTGGAACTTCTAGCGGTACAGGATACACAGTTGGCGATACAATTACTATTGCTGGTGCAGGTAACGGTGATGCAACTATTACAGTATCCAGTGTTAATGCTGGCGGTGTTATTCAATCCATTAGTGGTACTACTGGCACACCTATCAGTGCTCCAAGTAAAAACTTTATCAGCGCATTTACAATTAGTGATTCAACAACAGCTCAAATTGCCAGCGGCAACACAGGTATTACCTACAGTGCCATTGCCACAATCCAAGTAACATTTGGTAGTAACCATGGATTTGTTCCTGGCGATACTATTACAAGTCAAATTACCAGCGCAGATACTGGCGCACAGCTGGCGGCCGGGCCTTTCTTTGTGGAACAAGTGCCAGCATTAAATGTATTGAGATACACAGCCCGTGCGGCAGGTAACATTGCCAACACGTTAACTGGTGTGATATATGGCCGTCCAGACAGCTTCTTTGTACATAGACCATTTGATGGCGGTGTACAATTAGGTACAGCAAGTCCAAGTCATGGTGCAAGTGCAATTCGTATGAGTAAGAAATACATTCGTTACCAATCAGGTAAGGGTGTTATGTATAACACAGGTGCGCTATTTGCTCCAAGTTATGACTTACGTAGTGCAACAGCATTGGGCACCACAGTTGGAAGTGTGATTACTATAACAACGGACGACACCGACCACGGTTGTCAAGTTGGTGGTATTATTACAATCAACGGAGTTACTACCAGCGGTTACAACGGAACTTATACAGTTACAGATATTACAAACGAACGTATATTAAAAGTACTGGCTCAACAAGCACTGGGCAACACTACTGCGGTGTTAGGAACTCCTTGCTACATGAGCGTTCGTAACTGGCACGGTTCCACTATTCGTTCAGGTATATTTGATGATCAAAACGGTATGTTCTGGCAGTATGATGGTATTCGTATGGCTGTTGTTCGCCGTTCAAGTACATTCCAAATTGCAGGCACAATCAGCATTCCGGCCAACAGTAACTTAGTAACTGGTACTAATACACGTTTTACACAACAATTATCAGCTGGTGAACGTATTGTTATTCGCGGTATGAGTCACGTGGTTAGTAGTGTTATCAGTGACACACAAATAAGTGTTACTCCTGACTATCGCGGAGTTAATGATGTAGTTGATGCCAAGTGCGTTAAGACACAAGATTTAGTTGTCCCACAAGAAAATTGGAATATCGATCCGCTAAACGGTGCTGGGTCAAGCGGTTACACATTAGATCCAACTAAGATGCAGATGATTGGTATTCAGCACACGTGGTATGGTGCTGGATTTATTGATTTTATGCTACGTGGGCCAGATGGCAATTATGCATTTGCACACCGTTTTCGTAACAGTAACGTAAACACCGAAGCGTATATGCGTACTGGTAACCAACCTGTGCGTTATGAAGTTATTAACGAAGGTGCCCGTGGTAGATTATCTGGCGCTATGACTAATAGTCAAACAACTATTCCATTATCAGCAGGTGATGCATATTGGTTCCCTAACAGCGGTACAGCGTACATTGACAATGAATTAATTCAATTTGCAGG
>Ga0209191_1001073_pt1 | contig 18664 bp, 19 predicted proteins | sample S_130626_EF_Meta_FD_187320 | JGI IMG/M metagenome (GOLD analysis project Ga0209191, IMG submission 187320) | Freshwater microbial communities from Lake Simoncouche, Canada to study carbon cycling - S_130626_EF_MetaG (SPAdes) (version 2) | ecosystem: Environmental > Aquatic > Freshwater > Lake ...
ATGACTATAAAAAGAAGGAGGAAGAAGAAAGCAGACGTCAGTCTGAAAGCGCGCGTCAGCAAGAAGATAAAGCAGTTACTCAACAGTTTAAACAAACCCTACTTAAAACACAATTAGAAATTAGTTCTAAATTAGATATTCTGATTGACTTATTAAAAATTACTACTAATAAAAATGACACAACCGTTAAAAATCAAAATAACGACGGACAAGAAAGGGAATTTAATCCTCCACTTGACCAGTCGCAAATACCTTATCAAGAAGGGATTATCTAAAGCCAAAATTGTTGATTTTGTTAGGCGTAAATTAAATAAACCAGGTACTAAAGTCAAATATATTAAACGAAAGAATAGTTTGAAAAAGCGTAAGAAAGTCTTAAGAGGCAGAAAAGTAACAGGGGACTTTTACCCCACCGTACAAAGTATAAATCAATTAGTCTCTAATCAACTAGATAAGCAAGCGGACCAAATTGAACGTCAAGCGGAAGCACTTGCTACCCCCGCTGAATCAGAGTTATTTAGACAATCTAAACCAGCTTTAGTTTTGTTAGCCAGAAACGCTGGTATTAAATACCCCTATAGAAAGACTAAACTTCAACTCATTTCTGATTTAACTGAATTAGCAGCTGGTACAAAATTAGAAGATATTGAAAGGAAATATGAACCTGAAGATAAAAAACCTAGGGGACGTCCCCCAGGTGTTAAAAATAAACCCAGAGATACTGACGCGCTCAAGCTCGAAGATGAGAAAGCTGAAACTAAAGAAATAATCCCCGACCCTGAAATAAAAGATGATATATTAATGGGGCCTCAACCTCCTCCAAAAAAGCAAACTTTTGAAGAATTAGCTGAAGAAATTGAGAGAGCATATAACTTTGATAATCCTAAACCATTAACAGAAGAAGAGAGTAAAGCCCTTCAAGAAGCTTATGATGATCTTTACGGGGATAGGGAAAGAAAAGAATTCAGTGATAAATATGGGTATGGTGTAAGAGTTGATAATACGGATGCTTTGAGTAACATTCAAATAGATAAAATTATGAAACCTTATGGGGATAAATATCTAGGATGTTGTTCATGTGATACTATAGAAAAGGATATCCTTCCAAAGGTTAAACCTCAGTCTAAGGGTTGCTTTGTAATTAATACTGATAAAGAGAGTGGAAAAGGAGAACATTGGACTAGTTGCTATTTTGATGCTACTCCTAACGGTTCTCATAGTATTGAATTTTTTGACAGTTACGGGGATGATCCTGATAAACCTATTGATAAGGGTATTCAAGAAGTCGCCCATAAACTAAACTGTCAGAACTATCTAAAATACAAAATAAACTCAGTCTGTTGGCAAGGTAACAAAACGGGAACTAAAAAAGAAAGTTCTAATTGTGGCTACTTTGCTGTTAAGTTTTTGATAGACAGATTAAGGGGTAAAAGTTTTCAAGAGAGTACTTGTTATGATGCCTCTAAAGTAGGGGAAAAGAACATAGAACGCTTTAAAAATGGAGAAGGTATTCATAAAAAACAGTTAGGTGGAGGTTTTGGACTACTTCCAAGTTTTGGACCTTCTGCCTTACGTGCCAGAGCTGGTAACCTAATAGATACAATCAAAGATAAGATAAAAGGAGCTGTCTTCTTTCCATCTCGTGAGTTTAGTAACGCATTTAAATCAGTAATGAGTAAATACGGTAACTTAAGGATTAAAAGCGCAAGGATCCGAAGAGCTCCCATTGGAAGCGCTATTAACTCTCTTTTAAACATTCTAAGTCTTGGTAAGTTTGAACAGTATAGGAAAGAGAAGAACTTTGATAAGTACTTTCATTTAGGTATTGTTCTGGAACTGGAAGGTGGTAAGAAGTTGCTCTTAGAGAAGAACGCCAAACCTGAATTTTCTGAAAATTTCAAAGATACTAATGATACCGTATATATGGGACCCGTTACTATAAGCGGACAACCTACCCTAAATGAGTTTATCCAGAAGACTGTTGATAAGGTAGGAAAGTTTACCTTTTCAAACTACAACCCGTTTACGAACAATTGCCAGGGGTTCATACTCATGTTATTAGAATCAAATAACAGCCTTACTCCAGCCCTTAAAAACTTTATTTACCAAGATGTTCAGACCTTACTTGAACGTATCCCCAGTTTCACGGACAAGATCGCTAGGTTCGCAACTGATAGTGCGGCTCGCTTACAAGAACTAACTGGGAACGGAAAAACCCAATCTGGAAAACGTAAATTTACAACTGCTCGACGAAAAGCAATTAAAAAACTTTTTAAAAATATCTTATCGTAGGTTATAATAAATAATGGAAATTCCTCAAACTAATTACGGATATCAATCGAACGAACTCATACCAAAACATAAGTGGATTCGTTATGGACCCAGTAATGTCTCTAATGTTGTTTTTAATGCTTCGAATAGTAGCCAAGTAGTCGTAAAAATACCGTGCCTAAGCGCAATCAATCTCAGTCGCAGTTTTATTCAGTGGAATATGACCGTACCAGGCGGAGGTGCCGGTCTCTGGACTGTTGTCGCAGAGAATACGGTACCTTTCCAATCCGTACAATTACAAACTAATACAGCCCTCAGTTTGGCTGATATTCAGTATGCCGGCAAATATTGTACGGCTTTTCAACCCTATCGCAACTCTCTAGAGAAGGGTCTTCTTTCTGGTGGTAATGATATTATGACCTCTAACCACTGTGGCTTTCAACCAGCTCAGAATAATATTCAAATATGTAGTCAAGACGGTTTAACAACTGGAAACGCTTACGCGGGTCCCTTGAATTATTTGGATCGTCAAGTATTGTCTTTTAGTAATCAACCTAATACAGCTTTGACTATCAATAAACAAATTCCTCTTTCTACTTTTGTTAACACTCTGTTGGCCCTAGATAAGACCTTATTCTTTCCAAATGAGCTCCAGCTAGTGCTAAATCTGGCTCCTTTATATCAGGTATTTCAATATGTTACTAACCCTCAACAGCCTGATAAAAATATTACCCTACCTAATGCTTCAATTACATGCTCTACTTTTTCCCTATATTTATGTATTGATACTAATAGCTCTATAGCTGATAATCTCAAAAATGCTATTGCTAAAGAGACTATGAAAATTCCGATCCCCTTCGTTTTTAACCAGGTCCTCGCCGTTCCTGGATCTGTTACACAGTCTAATATCTCATTTCAGATTTCTAAGATGAATGGGCGTCAATTGAATGCTGTTGCTTTTGCCATGTTCAATAGTAATACTCAGAACCTATATAACATTGATATGAATAACACACAAGGCTGTAAAATTTCTAGTTACATCACTTATATGGATTCGACTCAACTTCAAAATGGTTCTATAAATTGCTTTAATCCTAATGCTGCTTATAATAACCTAGTTTGGTCCTCAATTCCGGCCAGTTATGGGGATGATTTCCGTGTCAATTCTGATTTTATCAAAGGTTCTCAAATTTTGTCCTATCCTCAGTACCAAAATCAACAAGTTCATTTCGATGCCTTTGGCCAGCTCCCTTTTGCTCAGGAAGATTTGAACTTAAATAATATGTGGTGGACTAGTGAATTAGCTGGGCTTTCCCTCCTACAAAGTGGCGACCATACGTATTCGATGAGTTTCACATGCCCCGGAACTAGTTCCGCTCAAAACCCATCTACAAACAGTGTAGGCCAGCTTCTTTTAGTAAGTTGTTTCTTCAGTAGACATTTACATGTGGATTCCACGGGTGTCTATCTCTCGTCGTAAGCTTTTTTACACGAAGTGATGTCTTAAAAAAAACAAAAAATAAATTTTATATCTCTAGATATAAAATGAATGAATTAGAGAAAAAATTTTCATGTCTATGTGGCTCTGAAGTTAAGGAGGCTAATCGAAAGGCACATGAAAAGACTAAAAAACATACCAATTATCAACAAACTCATGGTACTAGTAATTTGATGCCTGTCCATAATTTGCCTGTTCCTAAGGCCGTTAGAAAGTTACAAACAAAACGAAAATATGACGAGGTTGAAGAAGAAGATGATAATTATGAAGACGATGAAGACGCTTACGCGGACGGAGTAGATCCTGAACACGAACAAGGAGATGAGGAGGATGATGGTTTTGAAGAAGAACTAATGCAAGCCCTAGAGTTAATTCATAAAGGTATTGAAGACCTTGTTACTGATAAAGTAAATCTTAGAAATGATTTAAGACTGAATCTACATAAGACTGTTACTGATGTGGGGTTTGTTCTAAATCCTATATTGGATGACATTAAATACCGTCTAAAATGTATTGAAGATAAATTAACCGTTCATGTACCTACTACTAATGCACTCGAACAACCCAAGTGGATTAATGATAAGTGTACCCAGCGCAATTGAACGAAGAGAGCGTTTCTTTGAAACGATGTCATTAAACATATCTTTCCTGTCATCTAATCGATTTCTATCAAAAACACTGGTGAAAGTGATGGCATATAATCATATTTCCTGACATTCCCGCTGAAAAATTTATATGTTGTAACATATAAATCACACATGAAAGGGGCTAGACCTATACTAGATGAGGAGCTTGCTCTTCTCAAGAAATACTTTTCTATTAAAGAACCTCACCGCAACGACGACAGAGACAGAACCTTTATACTACTAGGACTCTACACGGGCTTCCGTTGCTCTGAGTTACTAAGCATACGATTAAAGGATGTTTGGAATGGTATCAAAGTAACTGACTACATCAACTGTAGGAAACGGGACTGTAAGGGGAAGATACAAGGAAAGACCACCCCTATCTTCCAAGACTGTAAAGATCTACTTGAGTACTACGTCAAAAACCATTGTAAGAACTTTGAGTATTTATTTCAGTCTATCAGAGGAGGACCATTATCTTACCGTCAAATGTTAAGATGTATCAAAGCACACTTTAACGCCTGTGAATTAACTGGTAATCTATCAAGTCACTCACTACGCAAGACATTCGCTCATAAAATGTATAAGGAACTTAAAGGAGACTTACCAGGGCTTCAGGCTTGTCTAAATCACAAGAGCATTAACAGTACTGTAAGCTACGTAAGCGTTAATCATGATAAAATAGTTGAAGGTATAAAGAACTTAAATTATTAAATACCACTTAATAAATAATGGAAATTATAGACATTCATACCGCTATCAAAATAGCAGAAGCTCAAAAAAATAGATTAGAAGAGATTCAGGGTATTTGTAATGCTGAAGTATCCCATATTAAAGAGTCGTTCCAGAAGATCCTTTCAGAACAACTTCAAACTATACTAAATGACCCCTTTAAAAACTATGTTATTATTCCTCAGAAGAATTACGATACTATAAACACTCATAAATTATTCATTGACACATTTAAAGATTGTTACTTAAAGGCGTTTGGACACGCTTTACACGTAAATAAAGAGGGTTATTTGTTCCTCATTAAGTCAGGGAAGTTTTTGAATCACCAAGAAGATCCAAGACCTCTTGATATATCTAAAACAGGAGTAGAATCACCAGTAGATGATGAAGCGCCTTCTTTGCTATTTACACAGAATGAGATGAAGCGCTTTGCTGATAGGGAAATGGCTCCTAGTAAAGTAGACGTTAAGAATGCAACGGAGTTGAAAAAAACTCCAATATCAGCACGCAGGGAGCCACGCCTGAGCGTGGAAAGCCAGTTAGTTCCATTGTTTCTTCAACGACGTCTATCGAAGACCATTCCGCCTTCACTGGATTCATCGAGAGAACCAAGCGTCAACTCATGAGTTGTAATTGTATGTGGAAATGTAGGAACGTTAATATGACCCTCCTCCACGTTACTAATCACGCCTTAGCGTGAACCTAAATTATAGGTTTTAATTCTGAGGTGAATTAAAACGAAGACAACGACCTTCGGAGTGAAAACAGTTGAAAAAAGCACGTAGTGAAAATGAATTTAAGCAACAAATTGAAAGACTGGGGTACCAACAAGAACATTTGTCCAACCTAACACACACCAAGCTGTTCCATCACATTTTATTTCAACACGGTCACCTTGTCTATAACCATTACCCAACAAGGTTAAGGATGTTGCAGCTCCTCCTGAAACTCGTCCTGTTATAGCTTGATCAGCATTTAAAGCTGATGCTGCAGCTGCTAATCCAACTCCTCTCATACATTGCGTCTGAGCTGAGATTGTTATCAATTGATTTACAGCAGCGGCATTAGAACATACAACAGTAAACTGATGTCCTGCTGACGTAGCAACTGGGGGAAGTGTAATAACTAGGGGAGCTGTTAGAGTACCCACGCTTATAATTTGTCCTGACTGGATAGGATAATAAGTAGCTTGAGCTCCTGACAAAGTAACTTGACTACCCAAAAGAGGTTGAATGGAACCCGAACAAGAAGATACTAAATTCTGAGAAGCTCCCGAATATGTTTGACTTGACGTTGACATGATATTTATTACAAGTCTAGAAAAGAATTAATTTTTTCATTTCATTTCATCTGTTGGAATAAATTTAATAATCTCAGGATTGACAATACTAGTCTCATATCTCTGCCTAAGCTCATTTAATTCCTTCAATCGGATCTCTTCCATTTTCTTCTTCTCTTCAGTTTGAAGTTTAACTTTTGTGAGTACATATTCCTTATTCTTTTGGTACCATTCTTTTTGATACGCCTTTATATCTTCTTTACTCCTATTAAGTTTGGACTTTCTTTCTCGTTTGGGAACCAAGTTTTTAATAATATCTTTGATAGTAAAATCACCTTCTTTTATTGCTGTTACAACTTGAGCGATTAAATCGTTAGACATCTCTATTTATTATATACATAACATTTTAAATTTTTAAATTTAAAATTTTTAATTTTACAAACGAAGTGAGTTCCTCACAACATTGGATTTACATTAATGCTGTCGTTCGTGTGATCGTCTTCCTGAAGAAACTTAATTCTGAGGCCTTTCCATCCTCTAATAGTCTTATTACATCTCTTTAGGGGTTTAGCCTCTTCTAACTTAAAATGTTCTTGAAAGGCCTGATAAAACTCAAGTCTAGTATCATATTTCATTTGCTCTAATTTACAAAACTTTACATATTGCTCATAAAGTTTAGGGGACTTTTCCAAATAATACTCTGTTTCTTTCTTTTCAGCTTGGCTGTCGTCTGAATAATATTCAATCTCACAATCGTTCTCTAACCACTTTATCAGGGGGTTCTTATTATTACAAACTTGTTGCGTATATTTAACTGTATCAGAAGACCATACTATTTTTCTGTTGTTATCGTAGTATCTTTTAGCATACTCACATAATACGGTAAAAAACTCATCTTTAAGACTAAAGATTTTTTCAGGTACTGTTTCATTCTTCTCGAACTGATTACAGAAGTCAAAGCATACTAAGCGACCCTTAAAAGCCTCATCTTTAAAGTTACACATATTATTAGTAGCCAGAAATAAGATACAATTAAATTTAAATTCATCATTTTCAGATCCTCCAGCTCTTCTAATTTCAACCTTATCTCTACCAGTAATCTTTTTAATTAAGTCCTCTCTAAAAGAGTCTTTAGAATCTGTTTCTGATAGACAGATCATTCTACGCCCCTCTAAACTATAAATCTCTGTATCATGTACTGCTTTGTTATTCTGATGAATAAATACTCTATCATTTGCCATTCCTGACAAGTCTTCAAAAATCTTATGATGGAGTTCAACACAGAGGGATTTTCCTCCATCTCGCTTTCCAATAAAATTAATGAATGCTTTTAAATTGTTCTCTCCAGTTAAGGCATAAGCAAATGAATTTATTAGACTATCAACGTGTTCTTTATTTGGCTTTATAGTTGAATTTTTAGAAGTTAAGAGAGACTCGTAATAATTCATTATATAAGCCCTATCTTCTTCTAACATATCTACTATCTTATTATTGGTCTTTTTTGTGAAGTAATGAGTTTTTATTCTATCTACAACTTGTCCAGTCCGCAAATCAACCACTTTCTTATTAGCAATTGGAAACAAGCCACCTTGTTGATTGAAATTTTCTTTTATAAATGCCTCATCTGTTCTAAGTTTTATATAGGGTATTATAACCTTCAAAATGGATGATTGCTTTCTGTCTGATTCTATAAGTTCTAACTCTTCTTTTATAAATTTAGGATCTTGACTAGTTAAAATGTAATTTTTTAATCTAGACATTACGGTTCTGATATATGAAAAATCTCTTTTCATCCAAAGGGTTTCAGACTCATTCCAAGCCCACATTTTACCTGTCTTCTCACTATAAAGAATTTCACCCTCAAGAGTATTTAATAAATATTTTCCATAAGCCTCATCTGTATTTTTAACATCTTCTTTCTCTTTCAAATCTGAAATATCAACAGCCTCTAACATGGGCTTACAAGAGAGAGATATTCTGAAGCCCATGTTTTCTTCTAAATATTCTTCTATATCAGTCATTAAACTATCTATATTTTCTTTTTTATCAACAGATCTCTTATATATCATTATACCATCAAAAACTAAAGACCCATACTCAATTTCATACCCTTTTAAATAATTTTCAATCCAAGAAAGGGCTTGATTCTCAATATCTTGAAGATAGTAGTTAAGACAACTTCCCTTCTTATTATCCCATGTTTTGGGGTCTTTCTTCTTCTTTTTGTTATGGGACTTTATAGCTCTTTCTCTGTATTTCTTATATTCATCTTTTGAGTATATCATATTTAATAACTTCTGATGAGTTTCAAAAAATTCATTTAGTTCTTTATCAGAAGAGTTACTATTTCCTCCATTATTCAACATTTTTAAGAAGTACTCTTTAACAGAATCTTTACTGTCTAAAATGCGTCTTTTTCCTTTATCAGAAACTTCAACACCCTTCCATTTCTCAAGATATTTATCTCTATTCTGTACATATCTATTTAAAATTCTATGTTGAAATCCCAACTCTTTACATAGTTGTAAGCAGAATGTAGGATGAGCATTCTTCATATCTACATCATAATAGATATCTTTTGATATAGTATGCCGAATTTGGCGAGTAATTCCCTGTAAAGAATTCATTGAATATCTTCTACCGTAGTCGAGTCTTTGAGAAAATCGATATTTTATAGTATTAGATTTAAGTTTTGAATTATATAGGTTATTAATAACTGTCTGAGCAGTTTTAAAATCAGCTGATACAAAACAACTCTGGTTATGATCATAATGTTTAAAGTTATTGACTCTCTTATAAACCTCTTCAAAATTATCTCTGATAACTCGTAGAGCTTTCATATCTACTTCTTCAACGAGTACAAAAGAACCTAAAGGTTTCAGGTCACCTTCTTCGTTTTCTTCTTCTTCGTGTTCTTCCTCCGATTCCTCAACTATTTCAAATCTATCGTCTTCAATATTTGTATTAGACATATTTATTAGGAAAAATATTTTATTTTTTAAATCAAAATTTTAATTTTCTTGGATTCCGTCTAGAGTACCGATTTCTGTTCTTTCTTGGTTAAGTTACAAAGGTTACAAAGTTACAAAGGTTACACTTTTTTTATATGTGCCACGCATGTAAAGAATTTTGAGAGTAAAGAGTCTGGTCATCCAAACAGACAACATCAGAAAAGAACGGACTCTAAAAATAGACTCTTTACTCTCAAAATTCCTACATACTAATTACCCCGGGAAAAATCTATAACCTTTGTAACTTTGTAACCTTTGTAAATTGAAATTTCTAAAAATGAATTTTTCAAAAATGAAATTTCGGAAATCCTAAAATGAATTTTTTTTCTAACTCTCTAGTTAAGAACGATTAGGTGCTTGGTAGGCAACAAATCAAAAAGTCATTTCGATGAGGCTCGTTCCTCGCCAAAGTCATTTCAAAGTCATTTCAAAGTCATTTCAAAGTTATAGATGGGTTATGGATTAATCTCATGAGCGGTCTTGTCCCCGTTCCTCTGCTATTAATAAGTAACCTTGAAAAAGTACGAATTATAAACTAATACAAAGCCTAAATCTGTCGCCTCTTGAGTTTAGTTTATAGTTTATAAGCCCTACCAACAACTTAATTATGTATTATATCAAGCCCTACCAAGCACCTAATTATATTATATATTATCTATTTATCCATATTTCAGGCCTGAAATTATGCTGAATTTTATAACTTTACAATTATGAAATTTACAACTTGATTAATAGGTTACATAAAGAACATTTTTCAAGGGGGAAAGGATCTGCTTTATATACAGGGCTTCTACGTTGAAGTTCATCACAACTAATTAATAGATTATTAATAAATTCATAGTTTTTAGGGATCTCCTTAATAGCAATTTCTAATAACTCTAATTTAACCCTATGGAATTCTTCAGAACCAAATTTACTCATTTATTATACCCCAAGAAAAAAAGAAGACATATATTAAATAATTCTCATTAGTCAAAGTCAAAAAAATAAAATTTAAAATTTTATTTTTAAATATTGCTCTACATAAAATGATTAGTTGCGATAACAATCGCTCAGCTCTTTGTAACATTTATAAAATCACATCACCAAACCATGAGAAGATGTACATAGGTTCTACCTTCAAAAAACTACAGTGTAGGTTTGCCGTTCATAAATCTATGTGGAATAAAGCAAGTTCTAAATATATCATACAAGCCGGTAATGCTAAAATTGAACTAGTTGAGACTATACAAGTAAATGAGGATGATAAGCGCGCTAGATACTTACGGGAAAGGTACTGGATCAATATCTTCAGAGATATGGGTTGTCCTATCATAAATAAACACGTTCCAGGTAGAACACAACAAGAATACTATAGAGACAACAAAGATAAGATTTCAAAGTTTATGAGAGACTGGTATCAGAATCATAAAACTGAAAAGAGAGATTACTACTTAAAAAACTCGGAGAAGCTTAAAGCATATCAAAAGGAGAGGTACTTAAAAATAATTAAAACTAAACAAACATAAATTTTTATACCTTTCTAAGTATAAAAATGAAATCGTATTTAGGACTAGCAATAGGGATGACCGTTGGCCTTGTCCAACATTACTACTATATGAAGATGCTGTGGTATGGTTTCCGGCCGGTTGCCGTCACTCTTGACCGTTTTAACACAGCGGGACGCCGTGGCTAATTAGTCGTCGATGAAAGTGAGGATCTGCTGATTACTCATGTAATAAGGGTCTAGTTGCCCTTTAACAAAATCATAAACGATTTTATAGAGAACAGCCGGATTTGGAAGCGCTTGAATGTTGAAGCTCATATCTTTCTGAGTTATAACAGGGTCTTCTTGACTTGCCTGAAAATATGTTGTGAATGTGATATTATAGCAATTCAATAAAGATTCTTTTTTAACGGTATAACTCCCATGAATACTAACGTAAATGGGGACGGCCACAGGTAGGCCATATAATTGATAGGAAGAAATTAAAAAGCCCATAGTTTTATTATACACAACATGCGTATCAACAAAGTTGCATTTTTATAAACCAATAAATTTAATTGTTACAAACGTAGGAGCCGCTGCATTCATCAACGGAGGATTAACCGTATAATAGGTAAAATTGGTAGTTGTGTTAATAGCTGTTGTGGTTATTTGCATACAGTAACTTAATGGACTATATCCGATAATGCTCGATATAAAAACATTATTGATACCCGCATATGGAAATGCAACGCCATTAACAAAATGATAAATTACAGATGGTACGGCATTAATAATTAACGTACCGCTTAAACATATTTCATAAGTACCTATGTATGGCAGTGTTATTATATTGGCACTTACTGATATGGCCCTTGTGGTTATAGTAGCTACGTTAAAATTACCAAATAATAATGATGAAAAATATCCGCTAAAATAAGCGGGGCTATATCCATAAAGTCCAGAAGTTGCGTTAATAAAAAATGTATTTGGTCCATAGCCGGTAATTCCTGAGCCTGTCAAATTTATAGCACCTTCATTACTTACACTTGTTGTACTTGATGTTATAGCTTGTCCAATATAAACGTTATTATTACCAGTTAATAGATTATTAGCACAACTATTTCCGATAGCTATGTTACCAACTCCAGTAGTTAGTGACTGTAGGGCAAGAAATCCAATAGCCGTATTATGGGCAGCTGTTGATGTACAGCTATACAAACTACTGATTCCGATGGCAATATTTCCGGCACTTGTTGCCGTCATTGAACCAGATCCACCGTAAGCATTAGCACCAAGACCAATATTAAACGTTCCCGATGTTATATTATTGCCAGCTCCTTGTCCGATTAGTGTATTACCACCCCCAGATGTTAAACTAGCTCCAGAGAATGATCCGATTAGTACATTTGACGTACCGATTGAACTGTTTATCAAACGTGAAAACTGTGGTGAACTGTTAGTTGCGATGTCTTGAATGGTGTTTAAATTTGACCCATTTAATTTTAAATTGTTTGTGTTATACCCTAGACTGATGTTACTACTACTTACAATGATCGGAGCTGTTCCTGAGTAGATAGGGCCAGTTGCTCCCGTGACTCCAGTAGGTCCAACTTGTGTATATGTTTCTTGACTAACAACTACATTTACACTAGTAGATGCGGGATAAACGGGACTTACAGACCCCGGGGTATATTCAACATTTATTGTCCCCGCTGTTTTCACTCCCCATATCCCAAGCTTATCTCCCGCGACTACTGTAATCAGTCCCGAACTTGATGATAGTGTTTGCCCTGCTCCAGAACTGAAATGGTCCTCGTAAGCACTATTAGCAACATCAACACCGTTAAACCTATACCAATGATAGAATTTAGCATTGTTAGAGCCATTAACTTGAATTGTAGTTAAAACTTTATAAGTTCCTGGATAGTTAAAAGTTATATTATTACTCCCGTCTAGACTTATACCATTCTGAACAAAGTTATTTGGAAATGTTATCTGCTGGGCGGTTGTGCCTATGGACTGGGTTGTAGTAGAATAGTAGTTAGCATAATACCCAATAGTACCACCAACACCAGGTAAGCCAATAGGGCCAGTAGCGCCAGTAACGGATGTATTACTGATGACACCTGAACTTATATCTATGCCAGTTCCTGCTGTAAAAGCCCCCTGAGCTCTAGCATTAGTATAGTATAAATTTGTTTTACCCTCCGTTAAATCGTCAGTTGTAGCGGTTGACGTAATGGTTCCGCTGGTAGCTTTAAGAACTCCATTTGTTAGATTTGAAACATTTAGACCATTAGAGGCGTATATTTTCGCTGTGTTACTTCCAGCACCAACACCAAACCCGAGAACTATTTCATTACTAGATGAACCGCTTGATGTATTAGCACCAGCACCCAATAAAACATTACCAGATCCAGTTGTTAGGGGGGTGGTTCCTCGTCCTGCGTTAGTTCCTACTATTGTGTTTGTGGTTCCCGTAGTAACTACAAAGCCAGCGTTTGCGCCTACTGCTGTGTTAAAATTACCTGTAGCAAAGCCCAAAGCACTATTTCCAATCGCTGTAGATTGTTGGGATGAGCTTGTTGCGGCCATTACACTATCACCAATTAATACACAACGATCTCCCGAAAACGCCGAACCCGCGTTAGTTCCTTGTATCACATTAAATGTACTAATAGATGAATTAAGCAAGCGAGCAAATTGGGGGCTTGAACTTGTAGTTATATTTTGAGGTAAAGCAATCTGAACAGACCCAGTTGAAGATTGGGATATATAAACGGGGCCAGTTTGCCCTGAAGTTATACTAGTTATGCCTGAACTAGATATATAACCGGTGTTTCCTATTACTTGGTAATTTATACCAGTTGAACCTGTTAAGGCAATTGATAAAGTGGAATTAGTTGAGTTATAAGATAGGGGTACTGAAACATTAGAATTTTGAAGCGATCCAGAAGCATTAGATGAAACTAAACCAGCGCTTAGGCTTGATACTGATATAGAATTAGTATTTACATTTTGAACATTTATGTTATTACCTTGGACATTATCTATTGTTGAGATTCCTAAAATTGAAAGATAAGAAGACATTGCTTTTATATAGAGAAATTTATATAAAAGTTAAACTTATTTAACGCGATTAGAAATAGTTTACACCGGGAAGATAACGGCCCCCCATCATTCTACGGGTTCGACGTCTACGATATCCTAGACTAGAAGCGATAGGAGCAGCAGCTTGAGCGTATTTATGAGGAATTAAAGAGAGTCCTTTTGAGACTAATCGATTACTTTTAGCGAAATCATGAACTTTACGAAGAACATCCATCAAACCGCGTCCCCGTTGGGGTTTCCTTCGTCGCATACCAATTCTCCGGGGTTGAATTAATCTGCGTTTTGGGGCCATTCTAAGACCAACCCCATAGCGACTTCGACCACTACCAAACTTAACCATGCCCCTTCTTCTAAAGCTTCCGAATTGAACGGCTCCAACTCGTTTAAATCCACCCATTCGGCGTTTCCTGTGTCTACGATAACCAAGAGCACTAGCAACAGAGCCTGCCATCGGGTTACCAGTGGCCCGTAGAGCTGTGCTTACAATTGGGACTGAGCGAGCCACTTTATTTATACCGCTCAAAATACTTCCTAGAAACCCACCCCTCATTACGCGGCGTTTACGCATACCAGTGCGACGCCTGCGTTTTCTCATACCCATTAAACCCCTGACAAGGTCTCCAATAAAACCACCTTTTTGAGTTCGTCTTTTTCGTCTATAACCTGTTACAGTTCTGAGAATAGTTTTCATCCTTTTATATTCCCGAAATATAAAAGAAAAACGTTATTTTTCAAGGTTACTTATAAGACATCATAATCAACGTCTTATAATTTTCTTTTTTTTCCTACCTCCAACTTTTGGCTTAGAGGATTGTAACACGTAACGTCCGCCAGTTTGGCTCTGTAGAGCAGAACGGGGCTTAGTTAAAGGTCTTAATCGTCTCGCTCCACTTTGACGTTCAACTAAATCATTTTCATTTTTTGCTTCTTGAACTTTAGAAATTGGAAAGGGGTTTAGATCTAAACTAGAATTTAGATTTTGTAATATACTAACTTCATTGATTCTTTTACGCCCCTTAATTGGGGCTAAAGCAAACCGATTTGAATAAAGTGGAAGAGTTTTTTTAGAATCTCTCTTTACAGCATTAGACCATCTAATATTATCGGCAACAGACATTGGTTTACCACCAAACCATACAACTTGATCATCTCTAATCTTCGGCATGCGTATTTGAACTTTTTTTGTCGGCATCTTGTTTATTAGTTACGATATTAATTTTGCGGTTAAAATTGATTCTGAACTGTTGGGTATCACAATCTATATATAAAAAACTGTATCTGTGTTTTGTGGCTTCTTTATACATCTTCATTAGTGTCTCAATACTAACAGGAAGACTACCATCAACTCTAATACGTTCTAAATCACTATCATTTAAACCAGCGAACAGACAGAAATAATTTGCGTTTTTTCTACAGGATGGAAGGACGTCAACTACGGCCTGACTCGAAAAACAGCAAGCAGCTAAATAATGTCTAGAATTTTTAACAAGTTCCTGAACGCTAGGAAGCTTAAGGTCTGAACTAATATCATCAAAAATTATGAAGAGTTTAGGGGCTATAGTAGGATATTCAATTTTTGCGCTGGGGGTTTCACTAACACACTTATAAGAGATATGAATTTTTTTAGGTTGCTTACAGAAGTTAAAAGAAGGTTCCTCTTCTGGAATATCATCCTCAGAATAATCTTCTTCAGAATCTGAACTTTTAGAATCTTCTTCAGAATCTTCTTCATCGCTATCTAAAACTTGTTCCTCACCAACTTCACGGCTCTTTTTAAGAAGGTCACCTAAAGCATCATGTTTAACTCCATTACTATCAGTATATTTTATATCAGTATGGCCGACAAAATCAATATGGTTTTTCTTACACCATTTACGGAGTGTGATCCAAGTACCATCTTTATAGAGTGTATTACTAAAAATAACAACAGTACTATAGTTCTTTCTACAACACTTCTTTAATATATTGGCGACTAATACCGATTTACCAGAGTTACGTTTAGAAAGTATAAAAGTATTGAAGAATGGCATGGGAAACATATCATGGCCTTTTGCTGGTTTCTCTTCTTTACCCTTAATCTTAATGGGTTTCACTTCAACGCTATTGATACGTTGAATAGTGAGAGATGGTTTAACCTCTTTTTTATCATTATATTTAGGCATTTATTATAAGGAAACGTTATAATAAAGAATTTGTTTGTTCTTATTTGTGTTGTCTATACTTAAAGAAATTCACTGATAAGCTAATATAACAAGTAGTTTGATTGGCAAAATATGGGGTTATTAGAGATCCAACCCCAGTTGTTTGACTCAATAAATCAGGTCCTACCATATTTAAACTAAAAGTTACTTGAGTAGGAACATTTTTTAATATACCTATCTGAGAAAGATTAATAGGGAAAGTGGTTCTTCCTGAAAAAGTCACTAACGGAGCCCCATCAGTAAGAGATGAACATAAAACATATTGGTTATCATTAGGAATTGTTATAGAGACTGTTATCTCTTCTAGTTTGAAATAATCAGGAGTAAAGCGGAGATTAGTGTTGTTTATATTAAATATATTTTGGAAGACTGTTGAAGCTGGCCCCCCTGGGTAGTAACTAGGTACTAAATTAAAAATTACAAGTTGAGAGTTTAATATATATGAGTCACTCATTTATCTATTGGCAGAGAGTTTTATTTTGTTTGAAATTACGATTAACATTAAGCTCTTTACTCATAAGATCCATAACGTGAAACTTCTCATTAAAAGACTCAGAAAAGGGGCTTTCATAACTTCCCCTAATACCTATTCTAACCCGGCCTATTGAATTTGAATAATGTTCAAAAACAGCGTCCATAACTCTCTTATATAACAACGTAGTAAAATCAATATCATCATTCCAAAGTCGCTGACTCCATGGCTCTCGTTCTAAACCTTCAGGGGTTAAATCATCACCAAGCTGAAACTTTAAAATCATCTCATCAGAGACTTCTTTAATAACATTATAAGATTCAGTATTTGCTATATCATTATCAGAAAACTGGGCATAAACCCGAAAAACAGGATAAGGACCACACATATCTTTAACTTTATTAAATAGTGGTTCATCAGGCTCTTTACACTCAAGTAATTTACGCCTTAAAATTATCAGAAACTTACTCATTATCATGGGGGATATTACAGATAGACTCATCTTTTATCTAGATCTAGATAAAAAATTTTAATTTGTTTTTTTTAAGACATCGCTTATTGTCCATTTAACTACGTAGCGCCGGAGGCGATTTCTAAATGAACAGAGTGGTCTGTACCTAGATATAACTGAGTTAATTCATCAATCTGTTTCTGACTTTCAGGATCATACATGTTATAGTGTAACTGAAACACAAGAAGCATTTTAGGATCAGAAGGATTGGCCTTCATAGTAATGTACAGGTCTTTATTAATAGTTAATTTAGTAGAACAAGCGCCCATTTATTATAGGTTAAGTTATTTTATTTTGATGAAACTTTTCATAGGCCTTCCACTTGGAACAAATTCAAAAGAAGAACGCTCTTTCATCTTTGAAATTATCTCTTGGGGTTGGGTTGATGGTTGTGGTGGTGGTTGTTGTTCTGATTTTGTAGATTGGGGTTTTGAAGGTACTTGGACGTCTCGTTCCACTCGAACTTTTCCATTAAAGTCTTCCCATAGTTCCTTCTTCAATTTTGCTATTTGCTCTTCCTTCTTTTTGGCTCGATTGGCTGCAGCCACTTCACGGCCCTTTTTTAGAACTTCTAAACGTTTTTCAGAAATGGCTTTCTTAGAGGTTATTTTGGTTTTATTTTTGCGGGTAGGTTTCTCATCCTCTTCATCCTCTTCTTCCTCTTCTTCACTTTCTGGGGGAGGAGCTTTTTTTGTGGATTTTTTGGCTTTTTTATCAGTGTTTTGTTTTTTGACAGATTTCTCTGGTTTTGGCTCGGCAGAGCCTCGACTTGGTTCTGTGAATTCTTCAATTTCTATAATGTCTTCATCATCATCGATTTGTTTTTTAGGCATTTATTTATCCCCTACAAGATTTTTAAAAATTGCGTTTAATAAATGAACAACGATAGAAAAATTTTATATATCGATTCAACCTCACAATTAGCCTCAAATAAGAACGTTTTCACAGTAACAGTAGATTCAGATATAACTAGCGACTATGATATGTGTTCATTAATTTCTGCCCAGATCCCCGTTAGTTTCTATATCTTACAAGATGGCTATAATACCTTCACTTTAAGAGAGGGACTTCAGACTATAACTATAACTATTCCACAGGGTAATTATTCAGTATATAGTTTCCAGTCAACTGTAGGGGCCTTATTAACTGCTTCATCTCCAAATGGTTACACTTATACCCTACTTTTCAATAACATTTTTACCCAAGTTGATACTGGTAAATATACATATCAATGTTCAAATACAGTTACTCAGATAGCCTTTCAGTTTCCAGTTAATAATGCTGTTAGTGAGCCATTTGGGTTTGATCCAGGTACAACGGTCTTTTTTACAAATGGAACTTTACAGAGTGTAAATGTAGTAAGTTTTATACCTGAGACTAGTATTTTTGTACATGCTTCTTTTGTACAGGGGGCAACTCAATCTGGATTTACTGATGTTTTAGCATGTATCTTTTCAAGCAATGCAGCGCCTTATAGTACGATC
>Ga0209191_1001074_pt1 | contig 18612 bp, 28 predicted proteins | sample S_130626_EF_Meta_FD_187320 | JGI IMG/M metagenome (GOLD analysis project Ga0209191, IMG submission 187320) | Freshwater microbial communities from Lake Simoncouche, Canada to study carbon cycling - S_130626_EF_MetaG (SPAdes) (version 2) | ecosystem: Environmental > Aquatic > Freshwater > Lake ...
CCCCCATATCCCCCCCTTTGTCACAATTGCATTAGGTGATTTCGACCAAGTGTGTTATAAGCCCGCGCCCCTGTTTTCGTAACGTCACGCGCTACGATTCGAGCTGCTGGGTGAGGTGATACGCATGGGAGCTCTCGAGGGCTGCTGCGCTCCTGGGCCTTTTCACGCCCTCTTGCCTTCTTCCCCGTTCTCCCCCCACAATCGGCGCTCAACCAATGCCTCTATACGCCCGCAGAAAGCCCTATGAGCCCCGAAATCCCAATTCACGATCCCAGGTTCAAGTACACCCCTTCCGACGCCACAGACGTCCGCAGAACGTGGGCGCGACACGGATGGAAACCTCGAGTTAAGAGCACGCCAGGCGCGTATCCCTGCCCTGCTTGCGTGGGCCTTCGCAGACACGACGAACCTCACACCTGTAAAGCCGCAGGTCAGTACATCGAGCGTTGACCGAGCGATTGCTGCATGACACAATCGCGGAGCACGTTTGTCTCCTAGTGCAGCCCCGCCTGGCACGGTCGGGTTGCTTCGCCCCAGGCGCAATGCCTGGGGCTCTTTTATTTGGCGAGCAGCTGGTCGACGCGAGAGTGCGCGGCGTCGGTCGACTTCTCGACCAGATTCATCCGGGCCTTTAGGTCTGCCAGGTCGGAGCGAATCGCGGCATAAACGGCAATGCCGCCAAAAGCCGCCCCAAAAAACTGCATCATGGTTGAAAAGTCGATGGTCACGGCTGCCCCGCAATGACGGGCATAACGTTCTGAACGTAATCCCTGGTTATCGCAGGAAGCGACCCTTTCCCGCTGCTCTGCACCTGCTTAACGAACCCCCGCACGCGCCCCTCTCCCGCGTTGTAAGCCGCGATCATGAGCGCGGGCTGACCGAATAGCCGAAGGTAACGCGAGAGCAGCGCAGCGGCTCCCGCAGACGCCGAATAAGGATTATCGGGGTTGTGAGTCATCCCCGTATCCTGCTTCACCTGGGCGAGCGCGGTCGGAGTCAGCTGGAATATCCCCCTCGAGCCCGATCCCCCAGGCGCGTCTGACCATGTCCCTCGGGTTTCCCACCATGAGACGGCGTACAGCGTCCCTTTCGGCAGCCCGTAGGCGTCCTCGAGCGCGGGCCACACGGTCGCCCGCAGCCGCTCGAGTGTTGCCTGGTCGACCGCCATTTTTCACTTTGCCTCGAGCGCAGCGATTCGGGCATTCGCGGCGTCCAACGCAGCAGACAATTGTTTAATTGCGTTGACCGTGTACCAGGTTAAATTGTCAGCGTCGACGCTCAGAACACCCGTTGATTCTTGCTTGACGCAATCAGGAAGCACTGCTTGAAGCTCCTGGGCAATAACGCCGAGTTGAATTCCCGACTTGACAATTGCATCTGACGGCTTGAGCTCTTGATCGACCTCCTCGGGCAGGCGATACTCAAAATTCCGAACTTGAATAGATTTAATCGCATCGAGCCCGACATTGTTGTCGACGATGTTTTTCTTTAATCGCCGGTCAGAAGTCGTCGCAAATGTAGTGGTGTTTGCACCGTTGTAAGTAGATCCACCGTTTCCGCTGATAAATGCTGTACTTGCACCCTTGCCAAGCGTTGAGGTTGCAGCCGCTCCTGAGACAATAGCCAATTCATTGCTAACACTTGTGCTTGACGCAGACGCAAAAGCACCTACATAAGTACATCCGCTTCCAGTAGCGTGTATGTTTGAATAATTCCCAGAACTGCCACCAAGATAGCAATTACTTGCGCCGGTTGAGCACCCAATACCAGCTTGCTGACCGATTGCTGCATTGTTACTTGCGGTTACTACGTTAAGCGCTTGATACCCGACACTTGAATTTGCTGTTGACGCGGTATATCCATAAACCGTTCCAAGCGATGACGGTGATGCTGCCGACCCTCCACCAGCCGCCGCCCAGGTTCCATCCCCACGCCAGAACGTCGAACTCGTCGCGCCCGTGCCGCTGTTTAGGTTGGTCACGGGTAAATTGCCGGTAACGTCAGCCGACAAGCTCACAGCGCCGAACGTCGGAGCTCCCGCAGCGTTACCGTGCAGCACGGTCGTAGTCGTCCCCAGGCTTGCGACTACAGTCGGAGCAGCGCCAGCGCCGCCACCGAGCACTAGCCTATTGGCAGTCAAAACGCCCGAGCTGGCCCAGGTCGTCGCGCTATCAAAATACGGAATCCCGCCCGACGTCCCGGCTATTGTGAACGCGGGGGTCGTTGTCGCAGTGGCGACCGTAACAATGCCCCCAGTCCATCCGACCGACGTTACCGTTCCCGTCCCGCCCGACGTCCATGTCGGGCTCGCAGCCGAGCCCTGGCTTGTTAGAAACTGCCCCGCAGACCCGAATGATGGCGTCGATCCGACACCAATGGCCTGGGTCGCGTTTACCCGAATCGCGGTCGTCCCGCCAGTTTGCAAGTCCAGTACAGCCGTACCGTCAGAAGTCTCGACCAGGCCGGTCGTTGCTGCGTTAATTGTGGTTGCCATTGCTTGACCTTATCCGTAGTTGACGATGACCCACTTCGAGCCGCTGGGCACGGTCACGGAAGCACCTGGGGCAATCGTGACGGGGCTGATGGAAAATCCGTTGTATCCGCTCGTAATCGAGACAGCCGACGTAATTCTGATTTGAGTCTGAGCGATTGGGCTCGAGACGACTGGCGTCGAGTAAAAACTCATTTTTGACCCACCTTTGACAATGCGTCCGACATTGCCGCTGTTTTTTCCTTCGAGCCGCTGCTCGAGCCGAAATAGTAGCTCACGACCTGGTCAGCCTTTGCGCTAACGTAGCCGATCAGCGTGCCGATGATGCCCACGACCGCAGGGTCGGTCAAGCCTTGAACGTAGCCCGACAGCACTGCCCAGACTGCCCAGATAAACGACAGCAGCGTCAGGCCGCCGATAACCCTGGGCGTCCAGTAGTCGCCCGTGCTGGCCTCGCGGTTGCGAGCCGAGTCACGGTCGGCAGCCGCAATGCGATCGACGTCGATCTCGAGCTCGCGCATCCGAATCTGAAAATCGGCCTCGGCTTTTTTGACCTGAGCGAGCACGTCGGGCGACGCGGCAGCCACCGCAGCCGATAAATCGGCCTCTGTGCCGTTTTCATGGCCCAGGAGCACACTTGATAGGGTCTTGACCGCAGCGCCCGCCAGCGGGCCGCCGAGCGCCGTCGCAATGGTCGGAGCGACTGCGCCGATGACGTCTTTCCAGTCGACTGAATAGCCCATTATTTGACCTTTTGCTCGAGGATGACAATCCGCTCTCGATTGATGTGAATCAATTCCCGGTTGGCAAGGATTTCCTTTTCGAGATCCTGGCGCAGCTTTTCGCGGGCGAGCTCTGCGCCCGAATTCGGAGCCTGTTTATTGTCCGACGTGACGACCAGGCTAATTTTTGCATTCAACACGGTCACGTCATGGTTGAGCTTGTCGAGCGAGCTCATGAGATACACGACGCAAGTGAACAGGATCGGGAGCACCGCGAACGCGGTTTTCTCGATCAGCTGCGACTTAGCCTCGAGCTTCTCGGTCATGCCTGGGCGAGCCCATCGTCGAATCGGTTGAGCGCGTAGGCGAGCGCCTTGGGGCCTTGTTGCGCTGTCGATCCTGGTAGCGACGCCCAGATTTTGCTGGCCTTATGAATCGCGCTCTCGATGTCCCCGGCAAAAATCAAGTCGACAGCGCCAATTTCCTCGAGCAACCCGACCGCTGCGCGATCCTGGCTCAGTGGTGAAAAGTCGGGCAGATTCAATTTATCCCGCAGCCGAACCCACGTCCCTTTGATGAACTGGTAAGCCCCGGCAGCAGTCGAAACGCAGCCAGGCTTTAGCCCGGCGGCTTTGCAAAAATGGTCGGGCAGTGGAACGCCTTTTTTCTCGCCCGTGATTACGGGGTGATCGGCGAAATTTTGAAACTTCGAGCCGCCATAGAAAATTGAATACGCCGCATCATTGACGACGTCCCTGGGGTAAACGTGCTCGGTCGAGCGAATCATGTACAGGAACGCCGATAGATTGGCCTGGGGGTCGTTCATTGCTCTTACCTCGGGCGGTATTGATGGGGCAAAGAATATCGGGTTTGTCTCGAGATTAGTCTCGGCGGCATCTGGGACGACCGACGTGTCGTTTGCTTTTGAGTCGACTTGAAGCGCAGCCGCCTCCTGGGGCCTGAAAAGCAAATAGGCCGCGAGCCCCGCAAACAGTAGGGCCGGGCCTTGCTTCACGAATTAGCCCGGATACGTCGAGTAGGCGTAGGCGAACGGCGTCGCAGCTGCGCTAGCGATGACGTACAGGTCATCCTGACTGACGACCTGGTCGAACAGAACGATCGCGCCAGGCGTGAGCAGAAGCCATGAATTCGTGCTCGCCTGGTTTGCGAAGTCGATATAAATCGACGCCGTCGTCGAAGGGTTGCGAAACCCCAGAAAATTCCGTTTCCCCACAGGGGCGTCGAGGAATTTAATACTAGTCGTGCCGATCGTCAGCGATACGGTTGTGATTGACGCGTACTTGAAAGAGTCGCGAACGTCCTGCACCAAGCCAGTTGCAGCCGATGGCGAAGTCGATGCCCTTTGCTCGGGCGTCGCCATTCTGAATTGCGGCGGGACGTCTGAAATAGGCCTGGGCAGGTTCCGGGTCACCGGAACCTGGCTCAGATTGTGCGGCGTGGGCGGGATGTACTGGGGCTGAGCCCAGGGCTCGAGATTACTGAGCCATTGAACCGGGGATCCCAAGTCGCTCATAGTCAATTACCCGGTAAAAGCGCGAACCAGAACGCCCGAGAAGCTCAGATAAATATTGAGCGTATTGGTCGCCTCGTAGCTAGTCAGCTGAACGGTCAGCGTCGAACGACCGGACACAATCCGAGGATATGCCAGGTTGTTGATGATGTTGCCGTTCGTCGAATAGCTTTCCAGGTCGACCGCTGCGTTGGTGAACTGCTCGTTAGTGCCTGAGTCAGTGATCAGGATTGTAGCGAGCGGAGCCGTTTTGGTGGCGACCGTCTGAGCCGCGTTTGCGACGTTCGCGTGATGATGGCATTGCAGGAAAATAAAATCCGCGTTTGCAGTGATCGACAGCGTTTGCGTTTGGCTCGAGCCAGCCGTCAACGACGGAAACGTCAGAACGTAGTCGTAGGGCGTCAGCAGCAGCGGGCGGCCCTGATAAAACTTCGAGGCAAATGCCTCGATGTCGGCAATTCCGTAACTTTCGCTTTGCATGGTTGTCCTCGAAGTTTAGAGCGCCCTGGGCCTTTTAAGCCCAGGGCAGTCGAATCGCAGGATTACTGCGAAGCGCGCATGAAGTAGCCGTCAAGGATCACGCCGACGCGTGAATTGAACGACAGCGAAACGGCTGCGGGCCACTTGATGACGACTTCGAAGTTAACTGCGGGTTGCAGCGAAATCGAAGGGTCAATGTAGTAAGGCCGACCAGCTGCGCGAGCTTGCAAAAGAGCCACTTCAGCCGTGGTTGCCGAGTTGGTAGCAACAGCGGCGTCCAGGTTGTAGTTAGCCTTTGGCGGGAACGACAGCAGCGGGGTCTCGCGCAGGTAGTTTTTGCTCAGGATGTTGAGCTCGAGCATCCCGCTCTGATAGAACGTGTTGACGTCATTTGCGGCAGCTGCGACCGACGCGGCAGCGGTTGCGTTGAACACCGACATTCCGATCGGGGTGTAGGTGTTGGAGGTCGTCACGGAGCCAGGGAAAAAACAGACCTCGATCGACTCGATCATGAAGGCCTGGCCCGAGGGCAGCGTGCCGCCCAGGGTCATGTTCGTATCCCACAGGGTCTTGACAGCGCCGACAGTGCCGCCCAGGGCAGTCGTCAGGCCAGAGCCGACAGGCTGCTGAAAGAACGACAGTTGAGTCGAGCCAGAGTTGGCGAGCAGCTGGTAGTCATATAGCCGCTGGCGAATAATTTCGCTTTGGCCTGGGTTGGTAACGCGGCGGGCGTTGAAATCGGCTGCGGTAGGCATCATGAGTGCAAATTCCTATTGATGAAAGTTTGATTGCCCAGGCCTTGCGACCTGGGCGTGTCAATTAACGATAGAGGCTCGTGCCTTCGCGCATACGCGCACCACTGCCAGACAGCAGGGGCGAAGCGGAGCCGCTCGAGGTGTAAGCGGAAAGCAGCGGGGTTGCGCCTGGGGCAGTGTATGCGCCCATTTGACCGCGAATCGGGCCGATGCGGGTGTTGCCACCAGCTGCGACGACTGCGGGGCTCATGTAGCCCAGGCCCGACAAGTTGCCGGTGATCTGAGCGGGGAGCACCTTCTTCATGATCTGGTAGCTCTGCACGGTCAAGGATGCCTTCGCAGCCTTGCGCGAGAACCCACGGGTGACGCCATTGAGCGCGTTGCCCAGAACCACAGTCAGAACAGCCTTCACTGCATCAGCCGTGCCGACCGAGGCCGGGTTGGGCTGAAGGAACGTGCCAGCCGTGCCTGGGATAGCTTTGGCGATCATGTTGTAGGCGTAGTCGATCGCGACTGCACCGAAGCCGTCCATGAGGGCCTCGCGAATCGCCATCATGTAGTTGCCGCCCAGCATTGCGGGGTTGCGACGACGCATGACACGACGCTTCATTGCGCCGATCGGGTTAGCGCGACGCCGACGAACTGCGGCGATCGGGTTGCGACGACGACGACGCGGCATAACGCGGGCGAGCGCCAGGGGGTTGCGCCGACGACGTGCCGGGGCTGCGCGTTTAGCTTTGCGCCGACGGCGCGGGTTGATTAGGAGCATCTCAGCCATTGTAGAACCTCAGAAGTTAGGGTCTGAATCGTCAACTATTCCTGCTTCAGTGAACCCATATCGCCCACCTAGCAGGTACAAAACTCGCCCGTCGGGAGATACGACGAACAAGGGTCTATCCGACTTTCGGAACTTGTGAATGTACTTTTCCAGCACACCATCCCGAATCGTCGAATAGAGTATCCCATCCACCTCGCCGATGGCAACACCGACGGCAGGCATCGCGGGTACTTTCACGCGCCCGAGCTCGACCGCGTCATGCCCGGAAAAACGCTCATATAGGTCGCGAGCCTTCTCGATCTGGGTGCGAGTCGCACGCGCCAGGCCCGCCTTTGAGCTCGGGGGTACTGGGTTCATCCTGACATTTTTGGCGACGTGCTTTGGCTTGAGCAGCATGGGTATGTCGCAGTCCCATTTAGCCAGGGCCTTATTCACGGGTGACGCCGGGTCGTTCTGCGTCTTTTTGCTCGCCGCCTTCTTAGCCCCGCCCATCCTGGCGCAGAAACTTTCGCGCCTGGCTGCAGCCTTCGGGCTGCGCTTTGCCTGGCGAACGGATACGGGGCGTTTGAGTGTCATAACTCAAACTGACCGGACACTTACTTGCACATCGTTTCTGTCGGAATAATCTCGAGCGTATTTCATCGCTTCAGACTTCGACATGAACTCTGCAATGTCGTTGTTTTTTTCCATATCTCTGACGACATACGATTTTAACACTCCGCGATTCAGGCTTGATTCGTAAGATATTTTCTTGCGTTTCATGGTTTTACTCGGGTTGCGTTTGACCTTGCCCGCCCGTTGCTCATTGAGCGCGACCGCGATTGCTTGCTTTTGCGGGTAGCCCTCATGCACTAGCTGGCTGATTTTCTGGCTGACGGTCTTTTTGCGTGGATTGGCCGCCAGGGGCATCGCCGCTGCTTTTTTCTTTGCGGCGGTCTTGCGCTTGCGATTTAACGCGCCGCTGCGAGCCATCTCAGCGAATCGCTCTCGAGCCGCCAGCTGCGCGGGGCTAGGGGGTTTGGTTGCCATTGGGTTTTCCTGGTATCTGGGAAGCCGTTTGTGAGCCGTGAGCCCTTCATTGCGCCAGTCGCGATTAGTAAGCCCGAACTTGACCATCGACTGCATGAGCTCGTTGCGCGTGTAGCCGATCTCGTCAGCGATTGAGTCCAGCGTCGCCATTGTTTTTGGCTCGAGCCGAACGCAAACCTCGGCGGCACGCGACCGATAGGCGGCTTGCCTTTCGGCGTCAGACGCATACTTGCGCGGGCGAGGATTCTGTTTTGTCACGGGTTACGATATAGATCGGTTTGCCGGTAATGGTCAAGTGTCAGCGCGACTTCTGGTATGCCTGGTACGCGAAATAAGCGACCGCCGCGATTCCGACCCATTTGGCAATATTGGCGATTGACGTCAGGGGCGACGACTCGCTCGCCTGGGCAGCCTGCTCGATCTCAATAGAGCGTTGCGCGACGATCGCCTTTTGCTCAGGCGTCAGATAGCCGTAGAGCTGCGCCTGGCGTGCGAGAACCTCGGCCTTTTTGATCCAGGCGTAGCCCCAGACAATCAGGGCAGCGGCGACCGCGACAGCTGCGCCAATTCCACCAGCGACGACCAGGGGAGCCACGCCCAGGCCCTTCGGGATTGAGAGTGTCGGGAAATTAGCGCCGACCTTGTTGAGCCCATTGATCCCAAAATTCAGCGCTTCAGCGACTTGACGATAACTGCCAATTTTGCCATCGAGCTCGTCAAGTAGCGCCATGAGCTCCGGGCGAACCTCGACAGGCCCGTAATCAATGAGTCCAATTACCGCCTCCTGAGCGCCTTGCAAGTTATTGAGCAACGCCTGAAACTCGACGACCTTTTGCCGGTAGTAATCAACCGAGAGCGGCGTCGAGGGTTGCGCGATTGGCTCATCCCATCCTTCGCCAGTGCCAGGATCAAACGGGGGCAGGTAGGGCCCCTGAGAGACCCTAGCGCCGCTTCCAGACTCCGGGAAAAAATCCATATTTACACCGGGAACAAAAAGTTGACCAGGTCGAGCGCCTTCATCGCATCAGGAACGCCAGCGACCGAAGGGCTCGTTAATCGAATGTTCATTCCAATGTCCTGCACCGGGGCATTCCAGTCTGACGTCACCAGGGGGCCGACGTAGCTGATTCGGTGACGATAGTCGTCGGTCGGATCCATTGGGGCCAGAATGCCGAGCCTTGAAAACCCTGGGGTGATGGGATAGCTCATTTGATCGCGCCTCGCAATAGCAGGAAACCAAGCAAACCAATGAGGGCGAATTGGCCCGCATTGACGCTGGTTGCCGTTGTGACAATTTTCCCGACGGAATCTGGAAGGCCAGGAGTGAAGTCCTGAGTTAGATCAGCGATGATTCGTTTGTAATCAGGCCGCGCTTCCATCGTCATGCCGGGACCAGACCCAGGAGCCCATCCACGCTTCCATTCAGAGCCGTATTTAACCCACAGCTCAGTAGCGTCAGACGGACCTAAAAAAACGACTGCGTCGCCGTCTATGGCGTTTGGGTAAGATCTATTTAGATCCCTTGTAACCTCGTCATTCCAGATGATCGGGACCTGGGGAGGAATTATGCTAGACCCGAGAATCATTTAATCGCCCCCCTCAATAGCAACAGACCGACCAGCCCAACCAGGGCAATCTTACCGGCATCAAGGCCGCCCCCGGTAATCGGCTCGGTCGTGGTGACCGTGCCGCCGTCGGGCAGAACAAACGTCCCGCCCGTTGCTGATGACCCGGTAACCTGCACCGCCGTAACCGTTTGCCCGGTCGCCGCATTGGTTTGGGTGACGACGCCGGTATTGGTGTTCTGCGTTGTTACCGTGCCGGTCGTTGTGTCGACCGTAGTGATGACGCCGCCTGCGGAGATCGTTCCGACCCCGGTTGCAGTCTGACCCGACGGGGTTGTGACCGTGACCGCGCCGGTTGCGGCGTTGACCGTCGAAGTTGTGCCGCTCGCAGCGTCGACCGTGCGAACCGTGCCGCTCGTTGTGTCGACAGCGGTTTTCTGGGTGCTAGCGGCAGCCGTCGCAGCCTTTGCAGCCTGAGCGACTCGAGCGGCTTCAGCTTCACGCTCGGCTTGCATCTGAGCCGCAATCTGCGGGTGAGCGGCGTCCCATTCTGCTCGCGCAGCCTTTTGTGCAGCCTCGTTAGCTGCGGCTTGCCTGGCGGCTTCATCAGCGGCAGCCCTTTGTGCGGCAGCCTGGTTAGCGGCAGCAGTCTCAGCGGCGGCTTTATTAAGCCTGGCGATCTCAGCAGCATCAGCAGCAGCGACAGCTGCGGCGGCTTGCCTCGAACGCTCTGCTTCGGCAGCTGTTGCAGCGACTTGGTTGTCAGCGACTTGCACCGCACGGCGAATGTCAGCCATCAGAGCAGCCGCGGCCTGGGCCAGCTGTTGCACCGCAGCCAGGTTGCCCGCAGCGGCTTGCGCCTTCGCATCTGCGAGCGCTTGGTTAGCCTTTGCAACAAACTCAGCGCCGGTATTTTCCAGAGCCCTCGCGCCAACCGAATCGCCTTGCTGACGCAAGCCCATCGCCAATGACCGAACGTCACTATTTGCACCATTGACCGCCAGGGCGTACTGCTCGACTTGCGACAGGGCATCGCGCAGCGGGGCAGCGGCAGCTGCGGCAGCCATCGCAGCCTTGGGGCTCGCCTCGTATGCCAGCAGATCGGCGATGATTCCCTCGTATTCTGCGCGGGCCTTTTTGTCGTAGTCGCTTGTCGGGTTTGGAAACTTCTTCGCAATGAAAAACTTCAGGAACGTCGAGCGCAGCAGGTCGCCGTTAGAGTCGATCGGCAGATCGGGGTATTCAGCACTAAGGCCGGCGATCTGGTCGCTACTCATGTAGAGCGGTTGCAGCCCGAGCCTGGTCTGAACCATCGGGATCTGATCATCAGAGATCCGTCCGAGGCCGTGAAATCCGCCAGACCTGAAATCGTGCTGGCTCGAGGGAAACAAGAACCCTTCGAGATTTGCGACTCTCATTTTCTCGACCTATTGAGAAGCACCAGGGCCGCGACCGCCAGGCCGCCGAATATGAGCAACTGCTGCGTGCTTGGCGACAGCCCAATATTGACGCCTACGCCTGAATAGCTCGCAATGTCCACGGGCGGGAGCCCTTTTTTGGCTCGCTCAGTGTTTAGGTTGATCAGCTGATATTGCTGCACCGTCATCAGTAGGCTCGAAGCAATTCGACCGTAAGTGTCAGTCCAGTTTTCGCCCGGTTTTTGCGCCTCTGCGATTTTTTGGGTCAGGCCTGGAGCAGCCGAGTCAAAAACCAGCTTGTACTCGAGCGGGATTGCAGCGGTTGAGACGTCAGGCGTTGAGACAGCGGGAACCCAGTCACCCGAAACTTCGTCCCATACCGTGTTGTTGATTGGATCGAATGCACCTGCGGGGCTTGGCATGGTTTATCTCCTTCTGAGAAGTAAAGCAGCAGCCAGTCCAGCACCGACCAGGAGCAGCGTATTGGTTGAAATGCCGCCGACCGAGCCGCCGAATGTGCCAGCCGTCGACGTTGGAATTGTGACCTTTTGACCGTTGGTGAATGTGGTCGTTTGCGTGCCATTGCCGTTATTGACCGTAACCGACCCGTCAGCATTGCGAACCGGGACGCCAGGGGTTTGCGGGCGCAGCGTGCCGTAAGGGTTAACCGGGCCAGTCGTCACGCCTGGGCGATACGTCCCGTTTTCGACTTGTTTAACGACCGTGAAAATGTTCGCGATCGACTTGGTCAGACTCTCAGCGACTTTTGAGAAGTCGAGGATCGAGCTCACCGTCGCCCGCTCAGCTGTCGCAGTCAGTCCCGCAGGGCGATCGGAAGGGCCAGGTGCCGACGTTGCGGTCGTGCCTGCGCGAGCCGCGATCGCGCCTTCAGTGAGCTGCGTCAGTCTTTCCGTATTTCCTGCACCAGACACTTGCAGCTCGGTCAAAAGCACCAGGTTGTCAGGGCCGCGAACCTCGACTCCACCATTGGGGCCGACTGAAGCGTAAACGCCAGCAGCGTAGAGCTCGGCAGGGATTACCGCAGCCTGACCCGCCGCGTTGTAGAGCACGCCGCTATCGTCGGGAAACAGAGCATTAGCGTCCAGCGCTGTAACCAGCCCAGACTCGTCGATTTCAATTGCGACGTCGATGCCTAGATCGCCAGGCGTGACAATTACGTCACCAGTCGACGGGACGTATGTTTCAAAAATGTCGACGTTTGTGTCGTACTCGAACGCAAACTCGTCATTCGGGAATAGGTAATTGTCCACAGGTGCCCCAGTTGTCGACGCGATCGCGCCAGCAGCAGCGCCCGCCGCGAGCGGAGCGCCAGTCGTCAAAATTGCTCTCCCGACGTCCTCACCTCGAGCGGCAGCAGACACCGCAGCAGACGCGATTTTTGCAGCCGCCGTCGAATCTACCGCAGCAGTGACGAAATTGCCAGCCTGAGCGCCTAAATAAGCAGCAGCGGTATTTTTTACCGCCTCGCCAACGTCACCGCCGCTAGTGACCGCGCCGACCGCAGCCGAGCCGACCAGCTGCGCGACCTGCAGCTGCGTGAGCCCGCTCGCCAATGCAATCTCGAGACTGAGAGTCGTCGCCGCAGCTGCGTTACCAGCGCCCAGGATTGCGTAACCGAGTTGACCAGACCAGTCGTAAACCAGCGACCCAATGGCCAGGAGGGGCAGCGCGACCTCGCGCAAAACGCCTCGAGTCCTGGGGACAGCGTAGAGCAGCCCGAACCCTGGTTGTCCGTTTGCCGTTGGTTTGAACCCGAGATAATAGGTCGCCCGCCCGTCATCAAACTGCGCGAACTCCTGGGGGATTCGAAGCTCGTTGTGTTTAACGACCGCAGTAAAAAACCCTGGGGTATAGGTGCATGAATAGGCTTCGTCATTGCCGCCGCATTCTTGCGAGTCGGGAGTCCAGAGAAATTGCAAGTCGCCCAGGCTCATGACTCGATAGCGGTTTGCCAGGAACACCGCGATGGCTTGCACGCCTGGTTGTGGTTTGGCGGGGTTGTCGCCCATCTGCGCGATTAGCGCCGCGACCTCGCGATCAAAAAGCCCGTCCGGGGTCAGGTCGCCATAGTCGCCCTGGAACTCCGAACGGATCATATTTGTTCGATTGCGTAGGCGACAGGCCTCGGGGCCGCCCATCCCATCGGGTAGTGCTCGGTCGGATCCATGTCAATCCAACAGCCATCGAGCAGCGCTTGCAGGTAAACGTGCTCGAGCTCGCCCGGAGTGTTATAGCCCGCAACGACAAACCTGGTCGGGTATCCAACAGACTCCAAGAGCGTCGCTAACAGCACGACCTGGTCGTCACAGTCGCCGACTCTCCCCTGTAGGGTCATGAGCGGGGTCGAGAGGGTCTCGACGCCGTTTATGTCTCGAGTGTAGCGAATGCCGTCGCGCACCAGCTCGAATAGCGCATATGCCTCGGCGAGTTGGTTTTTTTCGGGGGTTAAAAATATGGTCGCCGTCGCCGTTTGGCGAATGTCCAGGTTAGTCCTGAACTGATTCACCAGGCCGCGCATTGTGCGAAGCGTCTGCTCGACGCCGCGATAACCGTCTGCGAGCGCGACGATCTGGCCCGAGAGCCTGGGAGTTGGGGCGAGCATCATGCGCGGGTTTTACCGCGATTCGCTCGCCCGTGTCAATTAGTCAGTGCCGCCCACCTTCGGGACGTCCTCGGGCTCATCCTCGTAGTCAATCATCGAGAGCGCCAGGTCGCGAACCTTTCTCAGATAGTCCTCGTGCTTTTGCACCTCGGGCGCTACCTGGGCGAGTTGCTCGAACCAGTTAGGCAATTCCATAATCTCAATCAATTCGTCGGGCAGCTTGTCGACGACGAACTGAGCAGTCGTTTCGGCGGGCGCGAGCTTGACCGCGAAGTCGACCAGGGCCGACAGGTAAGAGCGCAATTTAAAGATGTATTTAAGATGGTTCACTTCGTCCTCGGTTTGTGGTTGCTGGTTTTGTGGGATTGGGCCTGGAGCTGGTACAGCTGGTGTTTCGGGTACTGGTTGGCTTGATTGCTCGGGTTGATAAAACGACGGCGGCAGCTGCACGGGCTGAAAGTCCTGGGGCTCGGGCTGTGGCTGCGCTTGAGCCTTGCCCATTCCCGCCGACACAATGTCGAGCACCTTCGGAAGCATCGCCATCATGGTCTCGGGCTCCTCGCGTTGCGGGCTGACTTCATCAGCTGCAGAGCGCAATTCTCGGATAGCGCCGACGATTTCCGAGATTGACGACCCAGCCCGCGATTGCTGGCCATCCATGCCCATCGCCTGACGCATCATCGTCATCATCGAGAGCATCTTGGTCATTTCCTCCATTGGGTCTTTTTGAGGTTGCTGCTTCATTTGCACCAGGGCGTCGAGCATTTGCGCCTGGCCTTGAGCAATTGTGCCGAGAACCTGGGCGAGTCCCGAGGGCAAGTTGTCGGTTTGCGCGCTCGCCTTGACCTCGCTCATCTTGACGCGCAGCTTTGAGCGAATCCCAAATTTGCGCGTTGTCGGGTGCGTGGCGTAGAGCCTGAGCTCGAACTCGCCATGCCCGAATCGGTCGCGCAGCAGGTCGAAGTTGCCTTCCTCGAACTGCTCGGGCTTGAACCCCTGGCAATACTCGAGTGAGCCTTGGTTAAGTTTGTAGACCTTGAGCTCTGATCGCTCCATCCCATTGATGCCAGCGAGCATCGACGCGACGCGATCAGTAGCCGTTTCCTCAACATCATCGGGAATTTCAGCGGGCAGGTATTGCTGCGCCGCCTCTTCATCCTCGTATTGCTGAATTTTTTGCAGTCGGGTTGCCATGTTTAACCTATGAAAAAAGGGCGCAGTGTTGCGCCCTGATGTTAACGGAACCTTGAAGTTTTCTTAGTGGTCATCTCGAACGGTTGGATTTCGCATCGCCTCGTACTCCCCGCAGCGCGAACCGTCTTTGACTGGCGGGAACACTGAGTGAATCTGAACAGTGACGCCCGTGGCGGTCGGAACGGTCACAGGAACGGCGATAGGGGGGTATCGGCGGCAGACCATGCCGCCGCTGGCCTGGTCGCCTTGCAGGTCGATTGTGGAGTGAATACAGCTGTTGCAGGTTGACATTGCTGGCCTCAGAGCGTGTAGAAAAGAAACAGCGCCATAAAGACGCCGATCAGAAAAACCCCGAGCCACTCAACGGGTGAGAGCTCGAGGTCTTTCTCCCGATTGTTTTTCGGGGGCAGCATGATCAGGCCGCCGCGATTGCTTTTGGCGTGGTCGCCAGCGCAATCGAGATCAGCTTCTGCATTGCGTCCGACGGTTTCGATTCGACCAGGGGGCGGCAGGTGTACTCGTAGCCGGTCGCCGACTTTGCGCCTTTGACGCCGATCTGAATGCCGAACTCGACCTCGTCGGATTTGTCCAGGGCTCCGACCAGCGTGTCGGAAATAAAATTCGGCAGCAGACAGGTCGCCGACTCGAACGACTCGCCCGTGTCCAGGTTCACGCCGTAAAAGTTTCCCTGGAGCTTGACGTATTCGCCGAGCGCCGTTTGACCAGGTTGCGAGCCCGTGATCTTGCCCACGATGTTAGCGACAGCGACGCCGTGCCCTTGCGAAGCGTCGACGATTGCCTTGAGCGAACCCTCGGTAAGTCCGAGCGATTTGATCGTCATTTTGCGGAGAATTTCAGCCATGATTGCCTCTTAGTTGGTTGTGATGGAAAGGCCCATCCTCGAGCCCCGCACGCGGGGCTCTGGGATCAGTCTTTCTGCTCGAACTCGACGTTGCCGTCGGGGTCGATGTAGTAACGGTCGCCGTTCTGGTCTTTGGGCCAGTAGGCATAGAGCGCAGCATTGGCCTTGAGTCTCATGTGGAGCACGCAGCCAGGGGGAATGTCGCCGCGTGCCTGAGCGTTAAGGAACAGCTCGCGGTCGCGGGCGTAGCGCTGCGAAAGGATTCCAGGCATAGGTACTTCCCCTTTGCGAACAGCGTCAGCGTATGGGCTACTGCGCGGCATCATTGTCCCCGGTTGTGAGAGTTGCGACGCGGGCCTCGGGGTCGCGACTGGTCACGACACAGAATTCTGTGTGGTAATAACCCGAGGTGATTTCAGCTTTGTCGAACCCTTGCGCGAGGATTACTCGCTGGTTGACGTGAGAAAGCACAATGTTCTCGACCTCTTCTTTGGTCAGGATAACTCGCATTTTTTAGACTCCTAGTTTTCGCCGCCGACTTGCGGCGAGAAAAGTGTCGCGTGTTTTGTGCGCGGTTGTCAAGTGCGTTTTGTTGCGCCCGTCCCGCGTCGGGTTTGAGAGCGGTACATTTCCGCGCCAGCCATGACGTCCGAAAAATTTCGCCGCTGTACCTGGTGCTGCTCGGGAACCTCGCCGTCATACCAGGCCCGGAAGTCGGTAGCCGATAGCCGCTTGACGTTCATACCCTTTGCCGACCCCTTCCCGCTCGCCTGGTTGAAGTAGACCTTCTTGGCAATGATCAAGTGATGCTTGTTTTCCTCCTCGATTTTCCAGGCCCCGTAGCGCCTCTGGTCGATGTCCAGGGCGTGTCCCATTGGCTCGGAGTACATAACGCAGTCCGTGTCAGCGTAGAGCCAGGCCGAGGGGTTTAAGAGCGCCGCTCGCCTGACGACCATGCGAACGTGAGCCGTTATAAACGCGCCCAGGTGCGGCTGATGGTAGGGCTTGACCTTCATCTCGCCGTATCGGAACCAGACGTTCTCAATGGCCTCGAAACCCTCGTAATAAGGTTCGTAGCCGTCGGGCTGGCTTGCCGCCAGCAGGTATTCCACGCCGTCCAGAACCTCGACCGTTTTGCCGTATGAACTATTTCCGATGGCCTTCATCATTGTGCCGATAGGCCCGCTTGGGCCGCCTTCTGCGGTTGTCCTGATTCGCTCGAGCTTGTCGACGTAATCCTTCATGTTGAAGTGCGAATCGAATGCGTGCGACTCGTGAATCTTGACCTTCCAGCCTTCGCTCTTCAGCTGGTCGACCTCGATGGACGTTAGCCAGGTGCTCGAGATTTCATCCGTCGCGTAGACCGAGCGCAGCCGGTCGTCGACCAGCGTGCGATAGTAAAACGGGATTCGGTTTTCGGAATTGGTCGCGGTCACCCTGGCAATGTAGATTTTTGCGTATCGGTTGACGCCGCCAGGCGTCCACAGCGTGCGCCCTGCGGGTAGCCTGGCCTCGCGCATTGCGGCGGCGTAAGCCTGATTTAAGTCGTATTTCCAGACCGGACCCTCATAGCGGTCGACACAAAAACAAAAGCCGCCGCGCATGACGTACTGGCGAACCGTGTCGAGCACCTCGTCGGGCAGGTGCGGAATGACGACCTTCTCGGGTATCTGAGAGCAGAATATCTTGACGCAGGCAGCGCCTAGCGTGACCTGCAGCGGCTGGTTGAATGTCTCGAGCATGATCGCCTGGGCTCGGTGCATTGCGTGATACAGGCCCTCGGAATCGCGCATTGCATAAAATTGGTGATCCTGGTTTTTCGGATCGAACTCCTCGCGCTCCCAGTCGATAGCTCCGACGATTTTCTGAAAGTCGGGGGCGAAGTTTTTCAGGAGCTTTTCCAGACTCAGGCCCGGCAGCCCGAGCATTGCCATGCCATCGAGGAATTGCCAGGCCCGCTGTTTGTCGTGATGCAGCTCGACGTCATCCCGATGAATCACGCGCAGCCCTCGCAGGGCTTTGGATCGGGTCATGAATGGGCGCAGAACGTACTCGTCGCCATGCAGCAGGGCAGCTGCGACGAAATAGGAATCGAAGTTGTTTGCATTCCAGGCGACGTAATTCACGCCGACCAGCTCGGGATCCAAAAACCTCGAAACCAGGATGTCCCGCAGGTGCGTCATGCTGGTCAGCGGCCCGTCATAGTGAAACGCAGGGTTCTCGCCGTAGGCGGTCAGATAGAGCGGTCGCGGAGTGCCGACTGCTATGCGCGTTGTCTCGAAGTCGTATGCGACCATCCTCATGGGTTTGGCGGCAGACTTCCTTGTCTTGCGCGTTAGGGGGTAGCGCTTACCTGCGCCGCTTGGTTTCGTTTCGTTGGGGTTTTGGTTTGGCACGTTTACCTGGCACGGTTGCGAGCTGGAATAAAAATTCGGTGCCCAAGTCCTTAGCGCTTGGTGCGTGTTTTTCTGCTAGGTATTTTTCTATTTCGTCGACCATCTTGACCGCGCCGCCGCGCACGTCAATCGACTTTGTGAATACGGGCAGGATCTCGGGCGACTTGATCCTGCCCAGGCGTTGATCGTATTTCTCACGCATTGACGCGAGCCCGGATTGCGACACCGCCCTGAGCACGTCGATGCGAGAGCCGACGCTCGCCTTTAGAATTTTCTTGGTTGCGATTACCTGGCGCAGGATTGCGCGACGGGCCTGAGGTCGGATGTATTCAGTGTGCTGCGCGTAAAAGATTTTTGATTCGTCGCCGTTTCGCAGGGGCTCGCCCTTCTGCATGAATACCGGGTACTGGGGATTAAACGGGATCTTGTCAGCCTGAGCCTGAGCCGCAGCTGCGCCGACGTGATTGGCGAACACTCGGTCGATTGGGTCAGCATAGGCGTCGGGGATAGCTCGAGCGCCGCCTGGGAGCCCTTCCTTGAGCCAGCGCCCAACCTTCTGGTGCGTTACCCCTAGAGCGCGTGCGAGCGCCCGCTGCGATCCGTAGGACGTGATCGCGAGGGCGAGCTTTTCCTGATTAGTGAGCATATGTCTCCGAGAACCCTGGCACGGGTTGAGCGCCGATTGTGGGGGGAGAACGGGGAAGAAGGCAAGAGGGCGTGAAAAGGCCCAGGAGCGCAGCAGCCCTCGAGAGCTCCCATGCGTATCAC
>Ga0209191_1001077_pt1 | contig 18593 bp, 21 predicted proteins | sample S_130626_EF_Meta_FD_187320 | JGI IMG/M metagenome (GOLD analysis project Ga0209191, IMG submission 187320) | Freshwater microbial communities from Lake Simoncouche, Canada to study carbon cycling - S_130626_EF_MetaG (SPAdes) (version 2) | ecosystem: Environmental > Aquatic > Freshwater > Lake ...
CATGCTCAATTAGCCGACGTGGTGTTCTGACTGCAAAAGCTGGCACAACCTGCTCTGTTATTGCAACTAAGGCCGCCTCTGGTTTATTCGCTTCGATCATAAGTGGGGTGAAGAATTTTATCTTTAACTAGGAAGTGACTTTACAAAATTCTATTTTCCAAATTACACAAACAAATTCGGAGACGCAGTAGCTGCTCTTTCTGCTCAGGTAAGCACAATGATCAATGCTCTAAAGAAGCAACTCATTGCTCTGACCAACCTAGTAATCAAGATCCAGAAGAAGGTAAAGGCGTAAGCCCCCTTTGATCTGATAAAGATCTAGAACCGAAACCCGGTTTCCACTTAGGTGGGGGCCGGGTTTCGGCCTTTTTATAGGGTTTTACTCTCATATCCGGCTCTCAAGGCAGGTTCAGGCAGTTCTCAGGTTAAAGAGGTCTAATACTCCTATGACCAAGCCAACGCGCATCTATAAGCACTCATCTGCTGGCACCGATTGGGCAGCACTTTTATTGGGTGCCGGACTTGGCTTAACGTTAGCGCTGCAGTTAACGACGGTGCGCAAAAGTGATTTCACTTCCCTTTATGCATTTCTCGCATCTTTCTCACGACTATCAGCACTAGTTGGTACTTACCTAGCAATCGTTGGCATATTTTTAGTGGCACGTATTCCATGGGTTGAAAAAGGCGTGGGCCATGATCGCCTCGTTACTTGGCACCGCAACTTAGGTCCATGGTCACTCTATGGCATCGGTGCGCATGTTCTATTTATTATTTTATCTTTTGCAGGACAAGATTCAATCCCGCTCTATAAAGAGCTTTGGAGAATACTCAATCAATTTGAGTGGATGTGGTTTGCCCTGGCTGGATTTATTCTAATGATTTTAGCTGGGGTTACTTCTTACAAAAAAGCTCGAGCAAAGATGAGCTATGAGACATGGTGGATCATCCATGTTTATACCTACATTGCTGTTGCAGCATCCTTTATGCATCAAGTAATTAATGGACAGATGTTTATTGGACATCCACTCAATCGTGCTTATTGGACAGCGTTGTATGTCTTGATGGCATGTGCAATTGTGTATTGGCGCATTGGTGTGCCACTGGTGAGATCACTTAAAGTAAACCTGAAGGTTGAAAAAGTTATTGTTGAGGGTCCTGGGGTTATCTCGGTCATCATGAAGGGCCGTAACTTGCACAAGCTTGGCGCGCAAGGTGGTCAGTTCTTTGGGTGGCGCTTTTTAGCACGAGGACATTTCTTAATGTCACATCCTTATTCGCTATCTGCTGCTCCTACGGAGCACTTAATGCGCATTACCGTTAAAGACTTAGGTGATCACTCACGCTCGTTGGCCTTTATGAAGCCTGGAACACGTGTCTTTGTTGAAGGACCTTATGGTGCTTTCACCGCAGGGCGCTCAACGCGCCCTCATGTGGTTTTAGTAGGTGGTGGTGTGGGTATTACGCCTATTAGAGCGATTATGGAAGAGCTAAGTGGCGGCGTGCAGATGGATGTAATTTTTAGAGCGTCTAGAGAAGAAGATTTAGTACTAAGGGATGAGTTGGATTACTTAGCCTTTAATAGCGGTGGATCTATTCGTATTCACTATCTGGTGGGACCACGAAAGAACCACCCAATGGATGCACGTTCAATGAGACGCCTTGTGCCACAGTTTGCAGACTCAGATGTTTACATCTGCGGTCCAGAGCCGTTGGTGAGCGCCGTGCGAGAAGCTTTTGAAGATGTAGGCGGACCTAAAAACAGATTCCATGATGAGGCTTTTGCTTTCCATAAGGAGTAAATGCGCAGGTGTAAATCGGGGAGCATTAAGGTTTCTCTCAGGTTGTTAGGGTTAAGTTAGTAAAGAGGAAAAGGAGTACTAGATGAAGCGGGCGTTATTGATTGCAGGAGGCACCTTAGGTGGCCTTGGCGCAGTCATGGCTATTACACCCCCACAGTTTTCATCTACTGAATCTTTAGCACTCGGTGCTCCAGCCATGGGTGGAGCAACACCGACTGCAGTTGCTACAGCTACAGATTCACCCACACCTGCTGCAACTAAAACTAAAGCAAGCACAAAAGTCACAAAGAAAGCTACTGCAAGTAAATCTGCAACAGCTTCAGCTACTATAAGTAGTAATTCAAACTCTGGAGCAGTTGCAACAGCTGATCCAACACCTACAGCCACAAAGACAACTGCAGCACCTGCACCTGCCTCCAAAGGCGTGACAGGTACTTTTACTGGACCAACAGTTAACGTTAACTACGGAAACGTGCAAGTGCAGATCACAGTTAAAGACGGCAAGATTGTTGATGCAACAGCTCTTCAAGCACCCAGTGGGCGCAATGATCGTTGGACGAATATGGCATTGCCTATATTGAAGAAACAGACTTTGGCTGCGCAAAGTGCAAGCATTCAAGGAGCATCAGGTGCTTCTTATACTTCTTACGGTTGGTATACATCCCTGCAAGGAGCGCTAGCTAAAGCTGGTTTGTAAGGTATTAGGTAGGCTCACACAATGAATCACCTTCGACAACAGTTCCCTGTGTGGGGAACTATTGTGGATGTGGATATCGCATCATCTCTTGTCAGTGAAGATGCCTTAAATGAGGCTATGCAACAAGTAATAGATTTTTGCAAGCAAGTCGATACTGACTTCTCTACCTACATCGACACATCTTGGGTTAGCCGCCTTCGCACACACCAAATCATAATCACCTCTTGCCCACCCGATGTGCAAGAAGTCTGGCAACTATGTTTGCAAGCAAAGCATTTAACTGATGGTGCTTTTGATCCTTGGGCAGTTGAAGGTGGCTTTGATCCATCTGGCTTAGTTAAAGGGTGGGCGGCAGATAAGTGTGCTGACATGTTGGTCTCGCTAGGTATTGAGCACGTGCAAGTAAATGCTGCGGGTGATTTATCACTGCGTGGCGGTTTCTATGATGGTGTGGTTAAGCCCTGGAGGATTGGGGTTGTTAATCCAGATAATCGCGCTGAAATTGTAGAAACTTTTGAGATTAACGATGGTGCAATTGCAACATCAGGTGCATATGAGCGCGGAGCGCACATCAATGATCCTTACACCGGACTGATTGCAATAGGTGCACAGTCTGCAACTGTGGTTGGTCCACTGGGCTGGCTCTGTGATGCTCTGGCAACTGCCTTGATGGTTTCTGGAGAAGATGGGGCTAAGTACTTTAGCCAGCCAGAATTAGAGGGTTATCAGGTCTTTGTAGTTGATCGATATGAAAATACGTCCTGGAGCATCTAAAGTGAGCCTCGTGAAAAAGCGCTTCTCCTTATTTATAGCCATTCTTGTTGGCTTTGTGGGCCTTGGGCTTTCTCCTGCACTTGCAGTTGATGAGCGTGTGGTTGATGTTGTTGCAGTGACATGGGCAGGTGCTGTGGCACCAGCTGGTGATGCCAACGCAGTTGCTAAAGTCATCAATAGTGAAGTGAATGATGATTGGAAAAAGTTCACAACTCTTTATGGTGATTCTAAAGATCGCACAATTTCATTTGTGAGTGGCAAGGTTTTGGCAGAGCCCATCACTTTAATATCTAGGATGGCTTGTTCTGGATTTGCAGCAGCAGATTTTCTTTCTTCCATCAGACCCGAGGCATATAAGCGTTTAGGTATTAGCGACTACTCCAAGCGCTACCTAGTTGTTATTGCACCTAAAGCAGGTTGTGTGTGGTCAGGTAGAGCGCCATTGGGTGGTCCAAAGAGTGTTTCAGGAACTTTAGTTCTTCATGATTCAGCATCGAGTTATGTTATCTCCCACGAACTAGGACACACATTTGGTTTAGGCCATAGCAACTTTTTGCGCTGCGATAACGCAGCAAATGATGGTGCGTGGTCGGATACATGTAAGGCCGTTGAATACGGCGGCACCATCGATGTTATGGGAAATATTGATGTAGCAACTCCTCTAAATACGTATCACCAATGGCGTATGGGCTATTTAGATGATTCGCAGATTAAGCAAGTATGGCAATCAGAAGTTGTTAACTTAGCTCCAAGTGATTTTGCAAATGGCATAAGAGCTATCTATATACGTGATGGCAAAGCTGCCTATTGGATTGAATATCGAAGAAAGCTAGATGGTGCTGGCTATAAGCCTGGTTTGGCTATTTATCGCTTAGATCCTCCACCTATTTCATCGGTAGTCTCACCTAATCCAGAAGATGCTGCTGCAGCAGAGTTTGGTTCAGCACTTGGCACAGATGTGTGGATGCTCAATTTGGATACGTATCAATACCGTGACTCTCGCTCTGTTGGTGGATCTATGACTGCCCTTACTGCCACTACATATTCAGGCAATGTTTCCTTCAGTACCGTTGCCTCTGAAACTGGAGCAGTGCTAACAATTAAGAAAAAGGCAGACACCGTGCCACCCCCGGTGCCACCGGTTATTGCTGTTGACCAGTGGCGCTCACCTAATATGACAATCATCAAAGCTGGGTATGAAGATGCTGACACAGCGATTTCTGGCTTTGAAGCTCAAATTGATGGCGTAGTACGAAACGTTAAAGCATCGGATGTAGAGAGTTGGGCACCAACATATCTAAATCCCTTTAGTGCTCCCAAAACACTTTACTTACGTGATCTGCCTGAGGGGTCGTATAACTTTGCACTTCGTGCGATAGATGTTTTAGGTAATAAGAGTGAGTGGTCGCCAACAATGAAAGTTGTTATCGACCGTGGACGCCCTGTTGTCACCAATGATTTTGTTGTAGATGCCATCAATAATAATGAAATCTCATTGCAGTGGAAAGGCGCCACGGATGCAGGAAGTGGTATTTGTCAAGTAAACATAGTTGATGAAGATGGTTTGATTATTCAATCTTCGTCTGTGAAAAATTCACCAGTATTAAAAGTAAATACTGGAACAACAGTCTCTGGAACGGCTCAAGTATTTGATTGCATAGGCAATGGAATCAGCGGTAATTTAAGTATTAGTGCCACAATAGTTAGTGCTGATAAGAGTTCAAAGACTGGCAAATGGAGTCCGGCTGGTGCTATGTATGGAGCGGGTGCGATTAAGTGCACAGGCAAGTGCACCGCTTCGTTGAGTGTTGCAGGTAAAAACAATGTCTTGGTAGGAAATGGCGCAGCAACAGTTGCGATTGGTAATAAAACTATTGCAAATATTGCAGATAGTATAGTGGCAAAACTGCGCGTGGGTGCAAGTATTGATGCGGGCGCCCAAAAGAAAGTTGTCAGAATCAGTGGGTCTAACTTTGTACTTATTGGTCTATCTTCTTTCACAAGCAGCATAGGCACTTACAAAGAGTTTGATAGAAGCCCAGAGATAAGTGATCCATCTTTGAGTGACAGCAAACAAATCGCATTGGCTAAATATGGTTTCCGTGCAAGTGATTTTAGCCAAGAGTGGACAGCGTTGCCTATGGGTGGTGGAACAACCTTGGATGATCCATCTTTAGATTTGTGTAATGGAGTTTTCCCTTCAGAAAAAGAGCGAGTAGAGCGCAGGCAAGTCGCCGCTACAAAGGTAGGTGGAACATATTCATTCCTATCCTCTGAAGTAGTGCGGTACTCATCAGCTGGTGCAGCAGCAGCAGCACAAAAAGAACTGGCAAAAGTATTAGCGGAGTGCAAAACAAAAAAGGGCTACACCGATGCCACCGGCGGCCTTGTTCCTTATGATTTTAAGGTTTTGAACAACATTCCTGCCGGAGTTGCCAGTGAATCAAATCGAGTATTTGTCTATGCAAATATAGATTCCGGTACAAGGGCTCGCACCCTGCTCGGGTTTTATCAATTTAACGGCGCTATGTTTACTGGACTTTATGTTATGAATACTGATGGATTTAGCGATGCTCAAGTAGCAAAGTGGCTAAAAGTAGCGGTCATTATGGCTTCAAGGCTTAAGGGTTAACTAGAAACTGCGTTGAGTAACTCCACTTCAACTGTAGTTAACTCCACAACCTGAACAATTTCCTCTACCTGCTCCACAGTTCTAGCCGAAGCAATAGGAACACTTACCGTTGGTTGTGCACGTAGCCAAGCAAGTGCAACAGCAGAGAGTGAAACGTTGTGGTTCTTAGCAACTTCATCCATAACACTTAGTACAACATAGTTCTTATCTGTTGCATATTCACGTGCACCTGCTGCTCGCTTTGAATCTACTTCGGTTACACCTGGGCGGTATTTGCCAGATAAGAATCCTCGAGCGATGCCATAGAAAGGAATGTTGGAGATTCCTAGATCTGCCACTGCTTGTGACATTTCACCTTCATAGGATTTTCTATCAACGAGGTTATAGAGATCCTGGGTGGCAATGTATGCAGGAATGTTGTTCTCTTCACTGTATTTGATTGATTCACGCAGGCGTGCTGGGGTGAAGTTAGAAGCTGCGATATAGCGAACCTTGCCTTGTGCGATGAGTTGGGCGTATGCGCCGAGAGTTTCCTCTAAGGAAACAGTCTCATCATCTGAGTGGCTGTAGTAAAGATCGATGTAATCAGTTTGCAGACGATTCAAAGATTCTTCACAGGCTGCAAAGATGTTCTTAGCTGATAGGCCCGGTCGTGTGTCCATCTTTGAGACTTTGGTAGCAATAACCATTGATTGGCGGTTGTTGCGCTTTTTCATCCAGGATCCAATAACGGTTTCTGATTCACCACCCACATGTCCTTCAACCCACTGGTTATACATATCGGCAGTGTCGATGAAGTTACCGGCATGTGCGCTATAGGCATCCATGACGCCGTGGGACTGGGCCTCATTGGCATTAGAGCCAAAGATGTTGCTGCCAAGGCATAAGGGATGAACTACGAGGTCAGTTTCAGGGATAGTGATCATGCACGCACAGTAAGGCACAATTAGCGCGTGGTCGAAACAACAGGCGGGTTCACAAGTGCAGGGTTGGCTCTAGAGGCTAAAACCTTAGAACTTCCTTCCCTGTCCCAAAAAGAGGCGATAGAGATCGGCGAGATCGCACTCGACCTTGGCTTTGAGCGCTCTGTGCCGATTGCAGTTGAAGTGCGATTAAAAGAGTGGGTTGTCTTTCACGCATCCCTTCCAGGATCCTCTCCTGATAATGATTCATGGATCGCGCGCAAAGCGCGCGTTGTGTTAGCAACAGGTAACTCAACAATGTTTGAGAGAGTTTTAGCTGAAGAGCAAGGCATTGATTGGTATGCAGTTAAAGGATTACCAGAAGAAACACATGCTATTCATGGTGGTGGCCTAGCGTTAAACGTTGCAGGTTTTGGTTGCATGGGGATTTTGTTGATTAGTGGTTTGCCTCAGGTGCAAGATCATTTGTTAGGTGTGGAAGTACTGACTGAGTTTTTAGCTCGCAAAGGCGAGCTACCGTGAGTATCTGGGTGTGTGGTGAAGTATTAATAGATATTTTGCCAACAGGACCGGTTGTCGGTGGTGGTCCAGCAAATACCGCTAAAGCGCTCGCGCGCTTGGGCTATGAAGTAGATTTCATTGATGGTATTTCAACCGATGACTATGGTGTGAGTGCACGTAAAGAATTGAGCGGAGATGGTGTGGGATTAGCGCTATCTCTTACAAGTGATAAGCCCACATGCACGGCAACTGTTACTTTAGATTCAAAGGGATCTGCCTCATATGCGTTTCTTATCGATGGCACTGCAACCTTTGATTTCAATTCCTCTTGGCTACCTGATCCTGAGCGTTTAAAACCCTCTGTATTACACATAGGCACACTTGTAACAATCATTGAGCCTGGAGCTAGCGTTCTCTTTGATTGGGCGCTCAAGGTGGGCGAATTTGCACCGATTGTCTTTGATCCCAACATTAGGGGATCTGTGATGGGTGATAGAGCAAAATACGCTGCTGCTGTTGAGAAATGGGTCTCTATTTCATCCGTTGTCAAAGTTAGTGATGATGACATTGCATGGCTTTATCCAGATCAATCTTTGGATGTTATTGCCCATCGCTTGATTGAGGCAGGAGTGAGCTGCGTGGTTATTACACGTGGCGAAAAGGGGCTTATTGGTTTCACGGCGAATGGCATGGAAGAAGTAGATGGTGTGAAGGTGGACGTTGTGGACACGGTGGGTGCAGGAGACACTGTTGGCGCAATTGTTGTGGAAGGTGTTATCAAGCACTCTGTGCATGGCTTGCAGGGTCAAGTTCTAAACGCTTTGTTATACAAGGCAGCTATCGCTGCTGGTATTACTTGTTCACGTGCTGGTGCACAACCTCCACGAGCGCACGAATTAGTAGATGCAATGGAGAAGTAAATGGAATTTATTGATGATGCCGAGTTTCAGATCGCTATTGATAATGACAATGGTGCTCGTATTACCTCACTTAAGTGGCGCGATAATGAATTTGCTGTGCCCTTTAGAGGACAAGTTCACACTTCTGGTTGGTATGCGATGGCGCCTTGGGCTGGACGCATTAATGAAGGTTTGATTAAAGATTCAAGCGGACAAGAGTTTCAACTACCAGCAACAATTGATCCACCCCATGCGCTGCATGGGTTTGGACTTATTTCTTCTTGGCAAGAGATTGGTCCTGGGCGTTCCTTATTACATCTGCCAGCGCCATATAAAGGTGCAACCGTTGAACAATCTATAGAGGTTTTAGATGATGCCGTGCGTTGGTCACTTGAATATGAACCTAATGGTTGCGAACTACCTGCTTGGATGGGTTTTCATCCATGGTTTGCTAGAGATTTAGATCGTGGCGGTAGTGCAGAAATTGAGTTTGCAGCAACAGAGATGCTTATTCGTGGCAGTGATGGAATACCAACGGGGCAGCGTTGTGCGCCAACGGCCCAACCTTGGGATGATGCTTTTACTGGCATTAAAGGCACGCCTGCAGTTGTTTGGGAAGATGTGGCAAGAATTTCTATTGAGTGCGATGCACCGTGGTGGGTTGTTTACACAGAAGATAGTGAAGGTGTGTGTTTAGAGCCTCAGACGGCGCCCCCTGATGCGCAAAACCTAGGTATTAGTGGTGAGAACTACATCGAAGCTTTATTTGTTTTTGAATCACTTGAATAGACTACGAACATGATTAATCGTGATCGTTTAGCTACGTTGCGTGCACAAGAAGATGCACGCTTTCTTGCACTCCATCCTAAATCAGGAGAGATGTTTAAAGCTGGACAAAAGAACATGCCTGGTGGTGTGCCAATGTCGTGGATGGCTAAGTGGCCAGGTGCATATCCAGTCTTTGTAAAGGAAGCTAAGGGAGCACGCTTTAGCGATGTGGATGGCAATAGATATATTGATTTTTGTTTAGGTGATACCGGATCAATGACTGGGCACTCACCAGATGCAACAGTTGCAGCTATCCGTGAGCAAGTAGGCAAAGGCATCACAGCCATGCTTCCAACACAGGACGCGGCCATTGTCTCTGCAGAGTTAGCTAAGCGCTTTTCTTTACCGCTCTGGCAGTTCACGGTCTCTGCAACTGATGCTAACCGTCACGTTATCCGCTATAGCCGCATGATTACGCAACGCTCAAAGATTATTGTTATTGATCGTTGTTATCACGGCTCAGTCGATGAAACCTTTGCAACGCTAGATTCTCTTGGCAACACAATTGCCCGTGAGGGAAACATTGGAGCACCCGTTGCACTCGATCAAACAACTCGGGTTGTGGAGTTCAATGACATTGCAGGGATGGAAAAAGCTTTAGCTCACGGGGATGTTGCAGCTATCTTGATGGAGCCTGCAATGACCAATGTGGGAATTGTTTTGCCACAGGCTGGCTATTTAGAGGCAGTGCAAGAGCTAGCTAAGAAATACGGCACCATCTTAATTATTGATGAGACACATACGATCTCTGTGGGCCCTGGTGGAATGAGCGCAGATCGTGGCTTAAAGCCAGATTTTTTAACTATTGGTAAAGCAATTGCTGGTGGCATACCAACTGGAGTTTTTGGAATGACTCACAAAATCGCTGATGATATTGCGCGCATGGTGGAGCTTGAAATTATTGATACCGGTGGCATTGGTGGAACCTTGGCCGGTAACGCACTCTCCCTTGCATCTATGCGAGCCACTTTAAGTGAAGTGTTAACACAAAAGAACTTTGATCACATGATCAAACTTGGCACACGATGGTCTGATGGTGTGGACGCTGCAATAAAGGAGTTTGATTTGCCGTGGACCTGTAATCGCTTAGGTGCACGTGGTGAATACATGTTTGGCAAAAGCGCCCCTGTAACTGGGGCTGATGCTAATAAGGCTGGAGATTTTGAATTAGAGCAATACATTCACTTGCGCATGCTCAATGATGGCTTTTTGATTACGCCTTTCCATAACATGGCGCTGATGTGTCCAGATACTTCTGAGGCCGATGTGGATGCCCATACAAAGGCCTTTAGAACTATGTGCCAAGAACTAGTGCAGTGATAACCTGCTCCGCATGACATACGACGTCCACAAGATCCGCTCCCACTTTCCTTCACTTAATACTGGCCTTGCATTTTTCTGTGGCCCTGGGGGATCTCAAGTTCCGTTAGTAGTTGGAGCAGCAATTGCTAATGCAATTACTAAGCCAATCTCTAATAGAAATACCAATACCGAGAGTGAGAAGAACGCTGAAGAGTATGTGGTGGGCTTTAGAGAAGCAGTGGGTGATCTCATTGATGTTGATCCACGTGGTGTTGTCTATGGACGCTCATGGACACAACTCACTTACGATTTCTCTCGCACGTTAGCTAAGAACTGGGGACCAGGGGATGAAGTAGTTGTCTCACGTTTAGATCATGATTCAAATGTTCGTCCATGGATTCAAGCAGCAGAAGCTGTTGGGGCAACGATTCGTTGGGCAGAGCTAGATACCAAGACAACAGAGATTAGTGTGGCAGCCGTTGAAGCGGTTTTATCTTCTAAGACAAAGCTTGTTGCAATAACAGGTGCTGGTAACACCATTGGTACTAGACCTGATTTAAAGGGTATTGGGGCAGCTGTGCACAAGGTGGGTGCGCTGTTTTATGTTGACGGCGTGCACTTAACACCACATGCGCCAATTAGCGTTAAAGATATTGGCGCAGATTTCTTTGGTTTCTCTTTCTATAAGTTAATGGGACCACACTGCGCGGCCCTAGCAGCCTCTCCTGCACTTCTTGAGACTCTCTCTAATGACAAGTTATTGCCTGCAACAAATATCGTCCCAGAGCGCTTTGAGTTCGGCACATTGCCTTATGAGCTCATGGCTGGATGTATTGCAGCAGTTAATTTTATTGCCGAGATGGCACCAGGTAATGGTGTTACACGACGTGAAAAGATCGTTAACTCCATGAACGCGCTAGAAAAGTATGAAGATGAACTACTGGAATATCTAGAGAACTCTGTTGCATCACTACCCGGAGTAACTTTGTATGGAAAAGCTAAGCACCGCACACCAACAATCTATTTCTCATTTGCAGGTCACAACAGCGTTGATATCTATAAAGCAATGGCGCTAAAAAGCGTGACTCTTCCTGCATCTAACTTCTATGCCCTAGAGGTCTCCCGCGCACTTGGCTTAGGCGATGCTGGCGCGCTGCGCGCGGGTTTAGCGCCATATTCAACGAGGGATGATGTGGATCGCCTCATTGCAGGCTTAAAAGAGCTCACTGCGTAGGTTTTCACAAATAACTCACAAGGTAGCCAGAGCTTTGCCACAGAGTTTTATTGTATTTTTCTCTTATCCGCAAAAGATTGTGGAAGAGATGAGGAACTTCATGATCAAGTTTAAGCGCACAATTGCAGTGGCAACTACTGCAGGTCTATTTGCACTTGCGGGTATTTCGGGGGCACAAGCTGCTGACCCAAAAACTCCAGTTGTTAAGAAGGTTGCATTAACACCAGAGCAGAAAGCAGCATTTGAAGCGGCAAAGGCAGCATTTAAATCTGCACAGACTGCACGTCAAGCTGCTATTGCAACTGCAAAGCCAGCGATTGAATCCGCAAGAGCTACCTTTGAAGCTGCACGTTCTGCTGCAACAACACCTGAAGGCAAGAAAGCTGCACGCGATTCTTTTAAAGCTGCGGTGGCAACTGCGAGAGCAGGAATTCCTGCCAAGCCAGTGAAACCAGTTCGTCCTTAAAAAGGGTTGAGAAATAAAAAGGAGCCAGTTCCCCTGGCTCCTTTTTTCTTGACCTAGTTAAATCCTAATGATTGATAGAGCTTTAAACCTTTTTCATTATCAGCATCGACATATAACATCGCATGCTTTAAACCCTTAGTAACAAAGTAGTTAATAGCCTCTACAGAGAGTGCTCGTGCAATGCCGCGGCCATGATGGGCTGGCGCCGTGCCAACAACATAGAGCTCACCGACTGGATCTTGATTAACTAAATCTTGGTGAATCTTGGTCCAGACAAAGCCTTCTATTGCTCCTTTTTCGGTTGCAAGAAAGAAACCTTGGGGATCAAACCAGTCCTCTTTAATTCGGTTATCTAGATCTGCCATTGCCCAATTACCTTGGTCAGCGTGGTGGGCAAAGATGTGATTGTTTAGATCTAGCCATGCTTGTTTATGGATAGAGGTATCAAAAGTTTCGATGGTGTAGTCGTGAGTTACTTGAGGCAGTGAATCGCTGGTGAGATCGCGATGAAGTTTTAAAATATGACGCATAGTTTATGCATCGACAGTGAAGCGATATCCCACATTTCTAACAGTTCCAATGATTGCTTCAAACTCAGGACCAAGCTTTGAGCGCAGGCGTCGGATGTGAACATCAACGGTGCGTGTGCCACCGAAGTAGTCATAGCCCCAGATCTCTTGCAAGAGTTGAGCACGAGTAAAGACTCGCCCTGGGTGCTGAGCTAAGTATTTAAGTAGTTCAAACTCTTTAAAGGTTAGATCTAGAACTTCACCCTTTAAGCGGGCAGTGTATGTGGATTCATCAATTGAAACATCACCGCTTCTAATTTCTCCATTGTGTGGATCATTTTCTAGCGCTGCAGCTGCTTGCTTACCTAAAACAATGCGGATACGAGCATCAACTTCAGCAGGACCTGCTGTATCAAGGATGACATCGTTAATTCCCCAGTCAGCATTAAATGCAGACAACCCGCCTTCGGTAGTAATTGCAATGATCGGGCAACCAATACCAGTTGTTGTAATGAGTTTTGTTAAAGATTTAGCAGCCGGTAGTTCACGGCGAGCATCGATGAGTAGAACATCAACTTCTGGTGCATCTACTAAAACTGATGCTTCTGCGGGCAAGATGCGAACGGTGTGCTGAAGCAAACCAAGTGCCGGTAAAACTTCAGCACTAGCACCATGAGTGTTCGTAAGTAGCAGAACCTTGGCCATTGGTACAGACTACCCTCGTGAAATCGTTGCTTCCAATCGTGATTGTGCTGTCTCTGGCTAGCGCATATGGCATTTGGTATCAGCGCTCTCGAGGCACGATACGAGCTAAAAATAAGGCAGGTGTCATAACTGCCCAGATGATTGGCGGCCCCCTCGGCTCCCGGGCCACCTTGGTTCAATTCTCTTCAGCCTTTTGCACACCATGCCGGGCAACAAGAGCGCTACTAGAAAACGTTGTTGAAGATCTAGAAGATGTTGTTCATATAGATATAGATGCAGAAGATCATTTAGAGCTAGTGCGTCAGTTAAATATTTTGAGCACACCCACCACCCTGATCATTGATTCCAAAGGACATGAAGTGGGGCGGGCAGTGGGTGCACCTAAGCGTGAACAAGTCCTCAATGCCCTTGCTGCCATTAGATAGTTTGTGCAAATAACTCGCAACTCGCATTTCTGATTTAGCTTCTTTATTATTTGCAACATGTCATTAGCCAGCTTATTCACCAAGCGCCGTGTCATTGATTACGGTCGCCTGGCTGGTTCTTTGTGCCGAATGTAATTGTTTTTCATTTAAACAATTAACTATTCGTCTACCAAGGAGATAAGAAATGACACAAGTAAAAACCCAAGTAAACCCATCCACAGTAATTGATGCTCGTGGACCACGTTTTAGTGCAGCGATTACAAGCGCAGTTCTAGCGACCGCTCTAGCAACTTCTAACCTATGGGTTATTGTTGCGCAGGCAATTGTTTTTGCAATCGGCGCCTTTCGTGGTCCGCAGTTCACACCATATGCGCTGATTTTTAAGAACATTGTTAAACCACGTTTAAAGAGCGCTGTGATTACTGAAGATGTGCGCCCACCACAGTTTGCACAAAGTGTGGGTCTGATATTTGCACTCGTAGCAATTGCCGGATCAATCACAGGAATCTCTGGACTCTTTGTAGTTGCCGTTTCATTTGCACTTGCAGCAGCCTTCCTTAACGCTGCATTTAACTTCTGCCTAGGTTGCGAGATGTATTTGTTGCTCCTGCGCGCAAGAAAACCACAAGTCTCTTAACGTTCCTAGCGTTAAGCCTTCGAAAGATACTTTGCCGCACCTGGGTGTAGTTACCGGGGGGTTTTTACGCCCAGGTGCGCAAAGTAATCTAAGACAAAGTAAGGTATGCACATGGCTGATAAGCACGAACTGCGCGATAAAGGATTACGTTTAACACCACAACGTGAACTAGTCCTTGCTGCTGTGCGCGCACTTGGGCATTCAACCCCTGAAGAAGTGGCAGAGAAGGTTCGTCTGACACATCCAGGAATTAATCTTTCAACGGTCTATCGCAACCTAGAAACTCTAGAAAATGTTGGTTTAGTTCAACATACTCACCTAGGCCATGGCGGTGCCACCTATCACGCAGCAGAAGAGCTGACTCATCTGCATTTAGTGTGTGGAAAGTGTGAAGCTGTGGGAGATGCACCTATGGATGTTGCTTCTACTTTTGTTAACGCACTTTCAGATGAGTATGGTTTTAAGACAGATGTCTCACACTTTGCAATCTATGGAACCTGTTCTAACTGTCAATGAGTGCGGTACTAGTTGAAGATGGTCCTGATAAGGGCGCAATTTGGCATTTTGGTGAACCAGTAAAAGAACAAAGAGCCCTGGAGGCCGGAACTGCCTGGGCAGATCTTTCACATTTATCTGTCATTGCAGTGGGCGGCGAGGATCGCCTGAAGTGGTTACATGATTTAACAACACAGTTTCTAACAGACCTAGAGGTCGGTATCTGGAATCCTGCAATGATTTTAGATCCACAAGGTCACGTTGAGTATCAATTCAATCTTGTAGATGATGCAACAACTACTTTTCTTGTACTCGATGCCAGCTATGCAGATACTTTGGTTGCATACCTGACCAAGATGAAGTTCATGCTCAAAGTAGATGTGAAAGATGTCAGTGGTGAATTTGCAGTGCTTAGAGCACCAGGTGCAACAACAGATATTGGTGGACCTTTTGCATTAGTGCCACGAGGTGAAGTTGGGCAGATGGCGCAAGCTTTTAACGCTGTGGCAACTCAAGTGGGCACCTGGGCACTTGATGCAGAGCGCGTTGCTGCAGGACGTCCACGTATTGGTTTTGAAACTGATCACAAAACAATTCCTAATGAGATCGGTGTCTTAAATGGCGCTGTGCACATGAATAAGGGTTGCTATCGGGGGCAAGAAACAGTTGCCAAGATATTTAACTTAGGTAATCCGCCTCGCAGATTAACCATGCTCCACCTAGATGGAAGTGATGTGGGCTTTCCAGCAACCGGCACAAAGATTGAAAATGATGGCGTGGTTGTTGGTTTTATTGGCACAGTGGCAAGGCATCATGAACTAGGCACAATTGCCCTTGCTATCGTGAAGCGAAATACGCCACTGGATGCCACGCTTAGCGTTGATGGAATTGCAGCAGCGCAGCAACCTATTGTTTAACCGCTACGATTTAGCGCATGGAGCTTCTTACCTCAGTAATCCTTGGCTTAGTGGCCATCGCTTTTGGTATTGCGCTCATCTTTTACGCATTTCGCGGACGTCAATCACAGGCCAGACGCTCGCCCAAATTTAGAGGACGTCCATAAATGGTTTTCACAATCCCTGAAGGATTGCACCCAGATTTAAATCCACTTGCTTGGCTCGTTGGCACATGGCGCGGCAAGGGCCGTGGTGAATATCCCAACATTGAAGGCTTTGAGTTTGCCCATGAAGTTGTCTTTAATCATGATGGACGCAACTTTCTTAATTACTTCTCACGCTCATGGATATTAGATGCTGATGGAGAGATAGTTCGCCCAGGCGCATCTGAAGTAGGTTTTTGGCGCGTGCAACCTAATAATGTTTTAGAGGTTTTGATTTCACATTCGACAGGAATAACTGAAGGTTGGGTGGGAACCTTTGATGGTCCCAAGATTCAATTAGTAATGGATCAGGGATATTCCGCACCATCTGCCAAGATTGTTACAGCAGGTGTTCGCCTTTATGGTCTTGTTGCTGGCGAACTCTTTTATGCCTATGACATGGCTGCCGAAGGTCAAGAGCTTCAAGCACATGTGTGGTCATCTCTGCCACGTTCAGCCGAATGATGTTAGGTGAAGTCCTTGCCGAAGTAACACGAGGCGGGAAAGTGGAATCTGTTCATGCGGGCCACGTTGTAATCCTTAACGCTGATGGTTCAATCGCTTTTCAAAAAGGTGATCCCACACTGCCTATGTATTCACGCTCTTCACTTAAATCTATTCAAGCATCAGCGATGGTGCGCGCTGGCCTTGATGTAGAACCACGTTTATTGGCATTGGTGTGCGCATCCCATGCTGGCACTCAGATGCACCAAAGCGGAGCGCTGGCTATTTTGGCAAAGGCAGATCTAGATGAGCATTCATTGCAGTGTGTGATGGATAGACCATTAGATGAAGAGCTGCGCAGAACGGCACAACCAACACGACTTGCCATGAACTGCAGCGGTAAGCATTCAGGAATGATTTTGACGTGTCATATCAATGGCTGGCCTATTGATTCTTATTTGAGCCCAGAGCATCCGCTGCAATTAGCCATTGCTCAAGAAGTAGAGATGATGAGTGGTGAAAGAATTAGTAACACAACTGTTGATGGTTGCGGGGCTCCACTATTTATGTTTTCTCTGCTTGGTTTAGCTAGAGCAGTTCGTCAATTAACTATTTCAACTGATCCTGTGCACCAAAGCGTTGCGGGCGCGTGCAGAGAGTTTCCTGAGATAGTTTCAGGGCAAGGTCGTCTTGCAACACGGATGATGCAAAACATCCCGGGGCTATTTATGAAAGATGGCGCAGAGGCATTTAACGTTGCCTCAATGCCAGATGGGCGCACCCTTGCCATCAAGATAAGTGATGGAAGTTCTCGTGCTTTGCCAGCAGTGACTGCAGCTGCGCTAAAGATTCTTGGCGTGGATGCGAAAGAAATAGAAGAAAGTACATACGGCGGGGGCAAGAGCGTAGGGAGCATTCGCGCAACCTTCTAATTGCCCGTACCCTTAAAGCATGAACGGGCGCATTGCAACCTTGATGGTGCACACATCACCTCTGGATCAACCAGGTATTGGTGATGCTGGTGGCATGAACATCTATGTTGTTGAAGCAGCCCAACGCATGGCTGCCATGGGTGTGGAAGTAGATATCTTCACTCGCAGAACTAATCCTGATCAGGCAGAGATTGTTGAAATCTCTAAGGGTGTGCGCGTGCGCCACTTTGATTGTGGACATGGTGCACTGACTAAAGAACAACTACCTGCCCACATCAATGGTTTATCTAAAGAGTTTTTACGTATTATTAAAGAAGAAAACTATGACGTGATCCATTCTCATTACTGGATCTCTGGCAAAGTAGGAATGCCTGCAAGTAAAGAGCTAGGTATTCCACTGGTTCACACCATGCACACCATGGCACGAGTTAAGAATTTGAATTTAGCTGAAGGTGAAACCCCAGAACCAATGATTCGCGTGCAGGGTGAAACACAGGTAGTTGCTGCAGCTCACTCCCTTATTGCAAATACCGATGCGGAAGCTGCCAGCCTGGTGTCTCTCTATGAGGCTTGCCCAGATATCGTCCATGTTGTTACACCAGGAGTTGATCTCTACACCTTCACTCCAGGTGCTGGCCGAGCAGCAGCCCGTGAGTTTGTTGGAATTGATCACGATGCTTTAGTTGTCACCTTTGTTGGTCGCATTCAGCCCCATAAGGGCCCGGAAGTATTAATTAGAGCAAGTGCGGAGTTGGTTAAGCACTCACCACAACTGCGCCCAAAGCTAGTAATAAATATTATCGGCGGTGCATCGGGTGCTAATACTGAAGAAGTTGAGCGCTTAAAAGAGTTAACCGCATGGCTTGGTATTGATGATGTTGTTAGCTTTATGCCACCGGTTCCACGTAGCGATCTGCCGCAGTGGTATCGCGCAGCAGATTTAGTATGCGTGCCTAGTTACTCTGAGAGTTTTGGTTTAGTTGCACTTGAAGCACAGGCATGTGGAACCCCAGTTGTTGCAACGGCAGTTGGCGGCCTTCGCACCGCAGTTGCCGATGGTATTTCAGGGGTTCTAGTAGATGGCCATGATGCAAAGGCCTGGTCCTCTGTTATTGCACGTTTGCTGCAAGAGCCACAGCGCCGCGTTCTTTTATCAATGGGCGCCATTGAGCATGCATCCCACTTTGGTTGGGACACAACAGCTAGAGGCACGCTAGATATTTATGATCAAGTTATTACCGAGCACAACGCTGCTCTTAAAATCGCAGGAGAGTAAATGGGCGCGATTGACC